>Ga0182024_10000234_pt1 | contig 136470 bp, 129 predicted proteins | sample P32metaG_FD_120480 | JGI IMG/M metagenome (GOLD analysis project Ga0182024, IMG submission 120480) | Permafrost microbial communities from Stordalen Mire, Sweden - P3-2 metaG (Illumina Assembly) | ecosystem: Environmental > Terrestrial > Soil > Wetlands > Permafrost | place: Sweden: Stordalen... | reverse complement strand
GCCCGGCCTTCACCACCAGCGACTGCGCATGTTCTGCCTTCTCGCGCACGATGTCGCACAGCGCCAGCACCTTCACATCCGCGGCCAGCAGGTTTTCCAACAGACTCGTGCCTCTGCCGCCGGTTCCGATGATGCCGATTCTCGGATCTTTCACCGGCGCAAACTGCATACCGATCACGCTTGATCCATGCGGTTTTGCCGTCTCCGCGTGCAGCGCCGGAATGCTCATGCCAACCGCCGTGATGCTCCCCAGTTGAAGGAATTTCCTTCGCGAAAGATCATCCATCAGATCCGACTTTTCGTCGCTCATAACGCTCCTGAATTTAAGAAATTTGCAGCCAGAGCCGCTTTCGCCCGCGCTGACTATTGCGGCTGTTGAGGCCCATCAACCGCCAATCCGCTTTCATCTGTTTCGTTGTGGCGCACGTTCAACGCCATGTGCTACCTTACAAGCCTTATATCATTTCATGCCTGTCGCAGGCGCTGTGAAGGTCACGCCCAGAATCAATTAAGGACCCATCGAATGCAGGCAGCAGTCGCAATAGAAAATCCCGAGGCCATTCCCTCGCGCCCGGCCAGTCAGGTGACCGTACAGGCCCCCGCTCGCAACATCGCCGTCGACGCCTACCGCGGCCTCGTAATGCTGCTCATGATGGGCGAGGTAATGGAGTTCGCCTCAGTCGCCCGCGCCTACCCCGGCAGCCTCTTCTGGCACATACTCGCCTACAACCAGACCCACGTGGAGTGGGCCGGTCTCGGCCTCCACGACATGATCCAGCCGTCGTTTACCTTCCTGGTTGGCGTGGCGCTTCCCTACTCGCTAAGCAGCCGGATGCGCAAAGGCGAGAGCTTCGGCAGGCAATTGCTGCACACTATGTGGCGAAGCGTGGTACTCATCTTTCTCGGCATCTTCCTCCGCTCTCTGCACAGCCCACAAACGAACTTCACCTTTGAAGACACCCTTACCCAGATCGGCCTCGGTTACACATTCGCATTTCTGCTAGCTTACTGCCGTCCAAAATGGCAATGGACTGCCCTCGCTGTGATTCTCGCCGGCTACTGGCTTGCCTGGGCGATCTATCCAGCGCCCGGCCCAAACTTCAATTACGCCGCTGTCGGCGTACCGCCAGACTGGCACTATAACTTCACCGGCTTCGCCTCTCACTGGAACAAGAACAGCAACCTGGGTCAGGCATTCGACGTCTGGTTCCTCAACCTTCTTCCGCGAGCTTCGCGTTTCGACTTCAACGGTGGCGGCTATCTCACGCTGAGTTTTATCCCGACCCTCGGCACCATGCTCCTCGGCCTGCGCGCAGGTGAGTGGTTCCGTTCCGCGGCTCCAAAGATTCCCGTCAAGCGCTTCCTCATCGCCGGAGCGCTCCTCGTCGCAGCGGGCCTGCTGCTGCATTTCACAGGCATCAACCCCATCGTAAAACGCATCTGGACACCGGCCTGGACGCTCTTCAGCGGCGGAATCTGCTTCTTCTTCCTCGCCGCATTCTCATGGATCATCGACGTCAAGGGCTATCGCCGATGGGCATTCCCGCTGGTCGTCGTCGGCATGAACTCTATCGCAGCCTACTTACTAGTCCATCTCTGGCAGGACTTCATCGTCGACAATCTCCACATCAACCTCGGCCACAGTCTTTTCCAGGTCTTTGGATTGGGCCTTGAGCCGCTGATGCTCGGCATCGCCGTGATGTTGACTTACTGGCTGATCTTGTATTGGATGTATCGGAGAAAGCTCTTCCTCCGTATCTGAACCATGCGGCCCTTGCGGGACCCGGCCTTACCTCGGGCCCACAATTTCAAAAAATACGTTTGACTTCGTCAAGCGTATCCACTATGAATTGGACCCATGAATTTATCCCCTGTGACTCCAGACTCTATTGTCATCACCATCGTGTATTCCATCCTCATCCTGTGGGGCATGTGGGTGGGTGTGCGCCAGGTGTATCAGGGATTTTTCCGCCCCCAGGAGCTGTTAAATCCGCTCTTCGGTAACCGGCAGGCAATCAAAATCTTCACCTTTCACCTGATCGTCGTTTCGTCGGATCTGTTTATCTGCGGCCCGTTGTCTCTGCACTACAAGAGCCGCATTTGGTACTGGGGCGGGCGCATCGCGTTGCTATCATCCTCGTTCGCGCTTGCGTCGTACTTCAATCGCAATCCACAGTCCTTCGGCCACTTGATCGGCTATTGGGTCCGCTTCCGCAACTTCTTTGAAATATCGCTGCACGTGCTGGTTGCTTCCCTCGCTGTGAACTGGTTCTGGTATTACGGATTGCTCTACTGGCTTGTAGCTTACCGCTATCTCGACGTGGGCCCGCGCCGTCTTCTCCAGACCTTGTACAACACTCCTGAAAAGAAGGCCGCGCGCCCCTGGGCTCCAGTGTTGAACTGGGTTGTGATTACTACCATCTACATACTCACCGCGATCGCCATCTATCACCGCAAAGTTATCTTCGCCGCGCCTCCCGATCCGGATATGCCCGAGCACGTCGCGCATGTCTGGGAACAACTTCTCATTCTTGCAATCAACGTAGGTGTCGCCCTCACAGCCTGGGGCATGATGCGCAAGTACACCGGCCCCGGACCTGCTGAAGCGCTTATCCCACCCACCGCAGAGCACTAATTCAAAGAAAGAGAAACCATGCTGCCTTACGACATCACCAAGTCTCTACAGCCAGTCAACGACCTTATCGCCATCACCACCAGTCCACGCCAGCGCTACCTTCTATTGGCTTACCTGCGCCATCTCTATCTCGAGATGTCTGGAAAGTATGACGAAGTGCTGGGAGACGACATGATGGTCGAGAATCCCGTCTACAACCTTCATGCACTGGGCTTCAACACCACGATCAGCGGCAAAGAGAACGTGCGCAATCTTTACAAATTCTGGGCTGAAACTAACCAGAGCGTCTTCTACGGAGAGAATGCGCAGGTGGCAGTGGCAGACAACTTCATCGCGCTCACCGTCACCGCTCACCAGCAGGTCTGGGGTGGCTCGATCCTGTCCTCCAAGGCATTGAACCTGCTGCCGAAGGGGCTGTCGTCTGAGTTACTGCTCAAGATGCTGGAGATCAAAGGCATGAAGGCGGAACCGGATTGCATGTATCTCTACTCTAACTTCGAAGAAACCATCTGGCCCTATGACGATCGCGGCCGCCTCGTACGCGAAGACGTGCTTGAGCCCGACCCTGCCGCTGCAAAGATTACTAAGCTCGATCCTGCCGATGTGCTAACCACGGCGCAGGCCGCCGCTCTGCTCGCTCCGCTCATCAAACCGCTGCCGGACTTCGACGAGTATGTACTTGGGAAAACCGCAAGCTGACTCTGCAAACTTCAAGTAAAACGGCCCGGGCTTAACACCCCTGGGCCGTGTCGTGTTTGATCGGCTGTTGGTTTAGGAGTTAGCGGTGGAATGTTTTCCCGGCTTGACTTCGATTTCGTTTACGACCTGCTGGACGTTCTGAATACCCTTGGCAAGAGCCTCAGCTTCTCTCTTCTGAGCTGCAGTCTTCACCGAACCCTTCAGCTCCACCGTGCCGTTCTTGGCTGACACGCTGATGCTTTGGTCGTTGAGGTTCTTGTTATCTTTCAGCAGCGCCTTGAAATTATCTTCGATAGCGCTGTCACGCTTGGAAGCAGCAGAGCCGGCGTTGCTGTTATCGGGCGGCCGCACGCCGATTTCATCAGCGATGGTGTAGTCGGGAGCGGCTTGCTTGGCGAGGTTCTCAGCCTGCGTTTTCTGATCTTGAGAATCGAGGTTGCCGGTGAGCGTCATCACACCTTTTTCGCGATCCTGCGAAACGTCGACGGCGTTTAGATTGCTATTGCTGAGCGAGGTTGTAACTGCTTTCTTCTCGTCTGGATGGGTCTGGTCTTTGCAGCCTGCAAACGTTATTGCTCCAGCCAATATGGCCGTCGAGCAGGCCAGAAACCTGCGAGTTGCGTAAATCTGTTTCATGAACTTTCTCTCCTTCTTGCTTTCTTACCGTTGTCTGGGATGCCCTCGGGCAGAGCGCGGTTGTTCCTCAGTCCGCTGCGGTGAGCAGTAGTGAACGCTCCGGACCGACTCCCGGACAGATATGGCTTGTCCTGATCGCGGACGCAATAGCGACGGTTGCTCAGGGCTCTAAGCAGTGCGGATCCCGTCCGCGGATTGTTCCACGCGGAGCATTGTTCGCTGAACGGGAAGGGCGTGGATTCGGAATGGGGTATGTCGTTTGCTTTGAGAGAGTTCGAGTTGCGCAAGATTATGGGTGTTTGTGCCTTGTTGCAGCGAATGGGGATTCTGCGGTTTTGAGCGGTGATCCCAGGTCCCGTCTTGAGAATGCGGTATCGAGAGCTGGGTCAGGCAGATTTGGTCTGCGGGGCGCCCTATACAACTGTACCGATGCACGATACAGTCCTTCATTTCGAATGCGAGTCACCCGCCGAGATCCGAAGGGCGCGCCTCGCCGCAGTGTCAAAGATGATTAGAAATAGAAAACCTCGAGCCGACCGTCAGAGTTTGCCGCAACTTCAACTTCGTTAGCCTGTCCACCTAAAGCATTCTCGCCGGCCCAACTGCCGCCAGGAGTAACTTGCCAATTATGGTAAAGAGCGTTGTTCGTTCCAACGTAGAAAATCTCCAGCCGGCCATCCTGGTTTTGCCCCACTGCGATCTGTTTCGCGCTACCACCTAAAGCATTCTCGCCTGCCCATCCGCCGCCAGCAGTAACTTGCCAATTGTGATAGATGACACTATTTGTGCCAACGTAGAAAACCGCCAGGCGACCATCCACATTTCGCTCTGCAGCGATCTGCAACGCGCTGCCGCCTAAAGCATTCTCGCCCGCCCAGACGCCGCCAGGAGTGACTTGCCAATTATGGTAAATAGCGTTGTTGGTGCCAACGTAAAAAATCTCCAGCCGGCCATCCTGGTTCTGCCCCACTGCGATCTGTTTCGCGCTACCACCTAAAGCACTCTCTCCCGCCCAGCCGCCGCCAGGAGTAACTTGCCAATTGTGATAGATGACACCATCTGTGCCAACGTAGAAAACCGCCAGGCGGCCATCCACATTTCGCTCTACAGCGATCTGCAACGCCTTACCACCTAAAGCATTCTCGCCCGCCCAGTCGCCGCCAGGAGCAACTTGCCAATTATGGTAAATAGCGTTGTTGGTTCCAACGTAGAAAATCTCCAGCCGGCCATCCTGGTTCTGCCCCACTGCGATCTGTTCCGCGCTACCACCTAAAGCATTCTGGCCCGCCCAACCGCCGCCCGGAGTGACTTGCCAATTATGGTAAATAGCGTTGTTGGTTCCAACGTAAAAAACCGCCAGCCGGCCATCCGCATTTAGCTCTGCAGCGATCTGTTTCGCGCTACCACCTAAAGCAGTCTCGCCCGCCCAGCCGCCGCCAGGGGTAACTTGCCAATTGTGGAATATTTTATTGTCCGCCATGATGTCCCCCTTTTTGTTCCCTGCGCAATCTTCCGATTACTTAACGGCGAAATCATTCCACACATTGCGCAATGGTGCAATGGGCAAAAATCTATCCAGTGGCTGAGCGCTTGATCAGTTGGCCTGCAACTTTCGATACCCGCCGAATTGTTCCACGCGGAGCATTTTTTGCTGAACGGGGAGGACTTGGATTCGGTAGGTTGTATGTCGTTTGCTTTGAGAGAGTTCGAGTTGCGCAAAATTATGCGCGTTTGTGCCTTGTTGCAGCGAATGGGGATTTTACTGTTTTAGGCGGTGATCCCGGGTCCCGTCTCGGAAGTGCGGGAGCGAGACCTGGGGCACCCTCATTTCGAGTCTGGGCCACCCGCCCGTCACATTCACTTATGGACAGGCAATAAAGACTACAGACAGAACTCTCCCATCGTGGCAGGCAATGAGGGAGCCGCTGCTACGACGAGTGAATCGTCGTCTCTTCAACCCTGGATACGGGAATGGCTACAGGTGGCTCTGCGTCGCGAGCAGGCTCAATGACTTTCTCGGGCGCGTCATCCGCGATCGTCAGTTTATGTGGGAAGAGTGGATGCTTCGATGAAAAATGGTTCTGCACATCGGACTTGTGTCCAAAAGTCATAATAATCTCCAGTCGTGAACTTGTAGATTGTGAAGAGCGCCCGTCTGGAGCGAGCCGTCATCAGCTGGAGGCGAGGAAGAAGTACCAAACTACAATCAACTATACGCTTACGACCTATAGATAAGTTCCATTTCATGTTTCAGCCAATTGCAAGAAGTATCTTGGTGCCAGATTCGACGATCTCGGCTATCTCCATGTGCCTCTAGGCCAACGCTTTCACGTCCGCGAAGCGTGGCGGAGACCCCTAAAACCCCGATCAAGCCAGATATTTAGGTTTTGCTACTGGACCCCATGTCGATTTTACGCAGGAGAAGGTGAACGGTTGAAAGATAGAAATAGAACATCCACCCTAGCCACAGGGAAGCATCGTAGCTCGTTTTTTGCTTGTCATTATGGTGCCGAATACCAAAATTGTTGGCTATGTTAAAAAGATCATTCTCATCTTTTGTCGTTAAGAATGTTTGCACTTTTGGCCTTAGATACTCCAAGACATCTGCAAGGTCTCGAACTGCCTGCCGTCGATCGTCGTTCGTTGACCCGTGCCGTCGAAATTTAAGTACCGCCGCATTGACTCTATCTAGCACGTTAGTGTCCTTGGATGGTAGGTCCGCAGCAAATATTCGTTCAAATCCTGCCTCCGGCCTCTGTAATATCTCGCCCTTCGTCGATAACTCAAACTTCTGTTCGTAGTGGCTAAGGACTACGTTGACCTTCTCCCGAAACTCTATTTGGCCCTCCAATTTGTTGAAGGTATGCCAGTGGGTTCCACAGTTATTCCAACTGTGAAACGCGCCATCGATTGGTTTCGATACATACTGAAATAAGAACTCGATGATGTCGAAGAGATCGGCCTCACTATAAAAACTTGCGTGTGCTCCCAAGGGCCAAAGCTGGCGTTTGCGAATTGAGAGCAGAATTTCCAGATCGATGTCGCGAACTGTGCCAGGAACATGCCCCGCGTCCACGCATTCGTAGCCGAACGCTTCAGAAAAATAACCGTCCTCTTCCAGTTGTCCGAAAACCCGGACGAATAGGTCTATGACGTCTCCGAGAGGAAGCCCCTCTGGGTGAGGATTCGAGCCAGTTCTTTGCGAATAATATGAGTGAGGCATCTCAGGTTATTTCCGATATAGTAGCTTGAGATGAAGCTTAACAACTACTTCTAGGGTAGTGACTTCTTGTTCTTCGTTTTCGCCAAGTTTGACTATTACTTGTAAGTCTTCGAGGATGGTAACAAACGGCGCGGGATTTTGCCATGGCGGTTTTGGGCAGGACTTGGGTGAAGCGCGAAAGGCGACCTTGGGCCGGGAGGCTCCTCGGTTGCGTGATCTTTTGCTGGCTTTGTGGGTAAGCTGAAGCCTACCCTTCCCTCCGATACCGCTGCGCGGTCTGGAATAAATGCGCACGAGAAGCAGATTCCCTGCGGGAATGACAGACAAGAAAAGCAAAGGGCGGGTGGCCCGGATCTCAATTCCCGTCCGCGGTTGAGGGTGTCCCGCATCTCGATTTTGAGATGTGGGCTTTCTCCAAGACTGACTCTCTTCGCGTTGCGGTCCACCAGGATTCGACTTCGACTGTTCCGATCTCTCCTGTCGAGTAATGGTGAAAGCTGGACCAGGGCCAATCCTCGGGCTTCTTCACCAATCCGCGTGTGACGGGGTTGCGGTGCATGTATTTCAGCTTTAACGGGCGTTGCTCACGCTGCACGGCGACCGACAGCTTCAGAGCCTGGATTGCCTTGGATAATGCGGCCTTCTTTGGCTCACTTACGAGAAGATGTACGTGCTCCGGCATTAGGACGTAGCCGAATACGAAGAAGTCATACCGGATGCGTATTGTTTCGAGCGAATGCTCGAAGAGGCTTTTTGCCTCCGGGAAAAGCAGATGCGGCTGTCTTCTGTGACAACTGAAAGTGACAAAGTGGAAGTCTCCGGAATTCTGGTAACGGACGAGGTCCTGCGCCATGACCGCATTTTATCGTCCAGTTCTCACTCAACGTCTTCAGAAATTAAGAATCGCGGCACTGCGAAAACCCACATCTCAGAAGCGAGATGTGGGGCACCCGCTATCGTATTGAATGCCCGGATAGGCCTATAGTTGCAACTCATGGTGAGTTGATTTATCGACATCGACTGAAATCAGTCATGACGACGCGAAGCGCCGGAAGTTGAGGATCCCCAGACGAGCAGCGCCACCACAAGATGGACCCAAAACCAAACACTGAAGCCCTGATGGGCATGGATAAGAATCATTACCAGGACCCTTGGAAGAAAAATCCACAGTAATGCCGACCATGGCTGGCTCACGACGAGCCACCAGTCTCCCAGCCACGAGAAGAACAAGCACACTCTAGGTAAAAAGAGACTTCCAATTAGGAACCATAGTGGTATTTCGCTCATGGCAGAGTGTCCTTCTACTTACGTTGTGCCGTCAGGCGCGATGACCTGGGCGGCTACCCCTCGTCGCTTTCGCGGAGTTTGGCTATTACCTGGAAGTCTTCCAGCGTGGTGGTGTCGCCTTTGATTTCGCCGCTGGTGGCTAACTCGCGTAGCAGGCGGCGCATGATTTTGCCGCTTCTAGTTTTGGGCAGGGCTTCGGTGAATCTTATGTCTTCTGGGCGGGCGAGCGAGCCTATCTCTTTGGCTACCCATTTCTTTAATTCTTCTTTTAGGGCGGCGAGAGCTTCGGGAGTGGTGGCGGCCTGGCTGTGGGCTGATTCGAGGCTTACGAAGGCTACTATGGCCTGGCCTTTCAGATCGTCGGGGCGGCCTACTACTGCTGCTTCGGCTACCTTGGGATGGGCTACGAGGGCTGACTCTACTTCCATGGTGCCGAGGCGGTGTCCGCTAACGTTGAGGACGTCGTCTACGCGGCCCATGAGCCAGTAGTAGCCGTCGGCGTCTTTGCGGGCTCCGTCGCCGGTGAAGTAGCAGCCCTCAACGTCGGACCAGTAAGTCTTTTTATAGCGCTCTGCGTCGCCGTAGATGGTGCGGGCCATGGAGGGCCAGGGCTTGCGGATGACTAACAGGCCTCCGCTGCCGGCTGGGACTTCGTGACCTTCTCTGGTAACTACCGCGGGTTCGATGCCGAAGAAGGGTTTTGTTGCCGACCCGGGTTTGGTGGGGATTGCGCCGGGGATGGGGGCGATCATGATTCCGCCGGTCTCGGTCTGCCACCAGGTGTCGACGATGGGGCAGCGGTTTTGGCCGACTCGCTCGCGATACCACATCCATGACTCGGGGTTGATGGGTTCCCCTACAGTCCCGAGAAGGCGGAGGGAGTCGAGGCCGTGTTTTTCGACGTGCTGGTCGCCCCACTTGATGAAGGCGCGGATGGCGGTGGGGGCGGTGTAGAAGATGGTGACCTGGTGGGTGTCGATGATCTTCCAGAAGCGGTCGAAGTCGGGGTAGTTGGGCGCGCCCTCGTACATGAGGACAGTGGCTCCGTTCTGGAGGGGGCCGTAGACGACGTAGCTGTGTCCGGTGACCCAGCCGATGTCGGCGGTGCACCAGTAGATGTCCTGCTCCTGCAGGTCGAATACGTACTTGCTGGTGAGGTAGGTCTGGACGGCGTATCCGCCGGTGGTGTGGACGAGGCCTTTGGGCTTGCCGGTTGTGCCGCTGGTGTAGAGGATGTAGAGCGGGTGTTCTGAGTCCAACGGCTCTGCTTCGCAGATGGGGTCAGCGGCGGCGACGAGGTCGTGCCACCAGTGGTCGCGGCCTTCTTGCATGTTGACTGCTGAGCCGGATCGCTTGAGGACTACTACGTGCTTTACGGACGGTGTGGAGGCGCAGGCTTCGTCTACGGTTTTCTTGAGTTGGATTTCTGTGCCGCGGCGGTAGCTGGTGTCCTGGGTGAGGATGGCTACGCACTGGCTGTCGTTGACGCGGTCGGCGATGGCGTGGGCGGCGAAGCCTCCGAAGATGACGGAATGAATAGCCCCGATGCGGGCGCACGCTAAGAGGGCGATAGCCAGCTCGGGGGTCATGCCCATGTAGACGGCTACGCGGTCGCCTTTTTGGATTCCGAGGGATTTGAGGGCGTTGGCGAATTTCTGGACTTCGGCGTGAAGTTCGGCGTAGGTGAGCTTGCGGATCTCGCCTCTGAATTCGCGCGTCTCGCCGTCCTGAGCCTGCGGGTGAACTGGCTCGCCTTCCCAGATGAGCGCGGTCTTGTCGGCGCGGAAGCCGAGGGCGTTGCGGTCGACGCAGTTGTAGCTGAGGTTGATTTTTCCGTCGACGAACCATTTCGCTACGGGAATGTTCCAATCAAGAACTTTGGACCATTTCTGGAACCAGTGGAGCTCTGAGGCGGCTTCGGCCCAGAAGGCTTCGGGGTCGGCGATGGAGCGGGCGTAGAGGGTTTCGTATTCTTCGAGGGACTTGATGTGGGCTTTGGCGGCGAACTCCGGAGGCGGAGGAAAGACGCGGTCTTCGCGGAGGGTGGAATCCAAATCCTGATTTTGCGGAGTTGCTACGGGGAGAGAGCCGGATGCCATCGAGTGTCCTTACTTTGAAAATGAATGGGGCTTGAGAATGTGCGGAATCGCCGGAGGTTAGGCGTGTTTCCTGTCTGAGACACGATAGCTGCTGGCGATGTGGATGGGCAAGTTCAAGACTGTTGTGGAAAGAGAGTTATCGGCCTCGCGAAAAATTTCTTGACATTCAGGGCATTTCAAATTTTCCTGTGGCCGTACCGAATTCGAGGTCGCCGGACCCCCTCTGGATCGATCTTGTGCAATATGACACACAATGAGCGGCGTTGGATTCTCCTGACAAGACCGCACACGTTTGATGGAAACCCCAATCCAGAAGGCCAAGGAGCCGCCATGCAGATGTTTGTCTCGAAAGCGAAGGATTCAGACTGCCTGAACTTGGGTGAGCCGAACTCTGGCCGTATTGCTTTCACAAACCGCTTCGCTTGCAAGATCCGGGTCGCTCTCGCGTTGGCTGCGCTTCCCGCCGTTGCGATGGTTGGATGCGGGGGCGGCAGCAGCGGTAGTAAGGCTGATTTCACGCTCGAGGTTGGCCCGACGACCGTTACGGTGGTTCCGGGTGGCACTCCGCAGGTTCTGACCGTTGCAGTGACGCCGGTCAGCGGCTTTACGGGGAGTGTCTCGGTTGCGGTCGGCACGCTGCCCACAGGCGTTACGGCAACGCCGGCTACTCTTTCCGTCACTCCAGGTACGCTCGGGGAGATCACAATCACGGCGGCTTCCACAGCAGCGGCAGGTACGGTGAGTGTCGCGCTTACGGGGACTTCGGGGACGCTGACACATACTGCTTCGTCATCGCTGACCGTGGGCACTGCGCCGCCTTCGCCGGACTTCAGTCTTCAGATCGCGCCTGCGACGGTCACTCTGATCCCCGGCGGCGATGCGCAGATATTGACGGTTGCGGCAACGCCAGTCAATGACTTCACTGGAACTGTCGCGGTTTCAGTCGGTACGCTGCCCGCAGGTGTCACGGCGACTCCGATGACTCTCTCCCTTGCCCCCGGAACATTCGGACAGGTTAGTGTTGCCGCGTCCTCGGCTGCTGTTGCCGGAACTGCGAGCATAGCCGTCACCGGCACTTCCGGTTCGCTCACGCATAACGCCTCATCGGCTCTGACGGTCGGCACCGCTCCAGTGCTGACCACTACAGCCGCATTGAGCACGACGTCGTACGATTTCGGCAATAATCTGGTGAACAACACGCTCACCAAGACGGTGGTCGTGGTGACCAACACCGGGTCAAATGTACTGAGCCTCAACCCGGCATTGACTGGGAACTCCAGCTATTCGATCGTGTCCGCCCAATCCTGCGGCACCCAGCTTGCAGTTGGCGCTAATTGCACTGTAGTGCTGATTTACGATCCCACGGTATCGTCAACTCCCGCGACGCAGGATGCGGTGTTGAATCTGGGCTTTGGCAACGTGCCGGCAGGTACTCCGCAAACCGTGGCGATTTCCGGTACTTCGGGAGCTCTGGCTGCCGGAAAGGTCACTGCAACGCATAATCCGCAGGTAGCGCTGTACACGTTGACCCTACCCTTCCCTGGAAGCATGACTGTCAATTTCGGTGCGACCACGGCGTACGGGCTCACGACCTGGGCTCAGTCCACGGATACAGCAGGCGGCACCGTGAGCATACTCGTGGCCGGCATGAAGGCTACGACCGCTTACCATATGCAGGCTGCGGTCACCTTCTCTAACGGTATGACTACAACGGACGTTGACCATACCTTCACGACCAAGTCAATCCCCGCCAATATGGCCATCACCCTGAGTACGACAACGACGGCCGGAATGACTCCGCAGCCTGGAATCGAGATGCTGAACAGCATAGGGAATCCCAGTGGTGTGGAGATGACCGACCTTGCCGGAAACGTGCTTTGGACTTATGCCACGCCGGTCTCCAATATCGATCTGATCGACGGCGTCAAGATGCTGCCTGACGGAAATCTGCTCATGACGATCGGAGTTAACTCAGCCGTTCCGCTTCAGGGCACGATTCCATTGAACTCGGTTATCGAGATGCGAGAGGTCAACTGGGCGGGAGATACTGTCCGCGAAGTCAGCCTCAATGACATCAACGCAGAGTTGACGACCGCCGGCTGCGCTGAGTGCAATGTTGTCCTCGACACTCTGCATCATGATGTTGAACCGCTTCCCAACGGTCATTGGCTGCTGTTGTCGAACACGTTGAAGGCGCTGTCGCCGACCAGCACTCCCCCACTGACCAACGCACCGGCGCAAAGCGTGTTGGGAGATGTGATCGTCGATCTGGATCAAAACCTGCACCCGGTCTGGGTCTGGAACGAATTCAATCATCTCGACCCCAATCGCCATCCCTACCTGTTCCCCGACTGGACCCATACAAACGCCATCGTCTACTCGCCCGATGACGGGAACATCCTGATATCGATCCGGCATCAGAACTGGGTAATCAAAATCAACTACGCAAACGGTTCCGGGAACGGAAGCATTTTGTGGCACCTCGGCGAGGGCGGGGACTTTACCCTGGCAGGAGGAAGCGATCCGCAGGACTGGCAGTATGCGCAGCATGCTCCTTCGTTCACCAGTGCGAATACGACTGGAGTCTTCTCGCTGGTGTTGATGGACAACGGTGACGATCGTATCTTCCCGAGCAGCGTAACCTGTAACAACGCGGGTGCAATACCGTGCACTTACACAACAATCCCGGTATTCCAGATCGACGAGACCGCCAAGACAGCGACGCTTATGTTCCACCAGAAATTGCCGTACAGCCTTTACAGCAATTTCGGCGGAAACGCTGAACAACTGGCCAACGGCAATATCGAGTACGACCTTTGCGGAATTGGCGCACCATTTGGAGGCGGCTCCGCCGTGTATGAAGTTACCCAGGAAGCCACCCCGCAGACGGTCTGGACAATGCGCATGACGGGCGGAAACTTGTACCGCGCGATGCGTCTGCCTAGCTTCTATCCGGGTGTGCAGTGGTAAGCCGGAGGCGAGGAGTGCGATAACTCCTCGGGAAGAAACTAACTCTAACCGCCCCATATCTCCGGATTCCCAGACCCGGAGATATGGGGCTTGTTCTTATTCGGCGGGATTGGAAGTTCTCGGTTCCAGCTGAATCTGATAGTCGGTGTAATCGATCTTCATGAGGGTATCGCCGAGCAGGAAGTTATGGGTGTGCATCTCGGCGTGCTGTGCCATGGAGAAGCCGTCGATTTTGGCGTAGTCGCGCTTGCCTGTGGCGTCGCCCGCGAACATTGAAACGCTCTGTGCGGGGGAACCTTCGAGATGGACCAGAGTGAAGTCGGAGGCATCGAACCAGCCTTTCCCATTGAAGAGATAGCTTACCTTGCGCCTGGCTTTAAGGTTCACGATGACGCAATCGCGACCGTTGATCGAGATGTGGCCGGGCAGCGGCTGCATTTCGTAGTTGGTCGAGGTGACGGCGACGCTTTCGCGATTGGCGGCCTTGGCCATCTCTTTCTCGTTAGCCAGGACTTTGTCGATCACGGCGCTACGCAGGATGGAAGAGCCGGTGGCTGAGATCGGAGTGTAGTCCTTGCCCGTGTCGCGGTTGTAGGTCGTTCTTACAGTGACCTGGACGGAGGGGTTCGCTTCACCGTTGCGATAAATGGAGTAGAGTTCCTGGACGGTGTAGCCCGAGATGTGATCAACCCTGGCCTTGACGGCGGCATCGATGCGCCGGATGACTTCACCATCCTGCAGTTGGGAACTCTGTGCTGACTGGGGTGCGGATTGCGAGGCGACCGGGAGCGAGGTCGAGGCGCAGATGACGATGAGGATGGCCAATCCGCACTTCGAAAGAATGCGCGGTTGTTTGATATTGATCAGGTTTGGCAATCTTCGTTCCCTTTCGATGCCTCTTGGACGTTTCGTGCGGCTGAGTGTTTGGATGCGCAATGCGTGTGGAACGATTGCCGCACATTGCGAGTCGGTTCGGCCTCAGCAGGTTTGTCCTCACTGATAGGCTGATTTCTTATGGATACGATTGCGGACAGGATTCAGGAGCCGGAGAACGGCTGGGTGATCACGGTTATTCGACGCGCAAACGTCGAGCATGCGTTGAGGTCCGTCGCAGAAATGGTGAAGGAGAAGGGATTAGGGCTCGACCGAATCGACATGCTCTCCGACGGACAAAGTAAGCAGGCCGGTTCCAACCTGCCCTACGCCTGTGCTGCTTTGCGGGTTGTCCGGATCAATCGAACGCTCACCGATGAAGCCGAAATGCGGCGTGAACTGGGGAAGCTCGCGGATGAGCTGGCAGTAGATATCGCGATGCAGCGGGAGAGCGAGTATGGGCGCGAGCGGCGGCTGTTCTGCTTCGACATGGACTCGACGCTGATCCAGGGCGAGGTGATCGACGAGTTGGCGAAGATGGCCGGAGTCGCGGATCGTGTGGTGGCGATTACGGCTTCGGCGATGCGTGGAGAGATCGAGTTTCAGGAGAGCTTTCGCCGGCGCGTAGCCCTGCTAGCGGGGTTGCCAGCGTCGCGGGTGCATGAGTTGCTGGAGCGGATTCCGCTCATGGAGGGAGCCGAGCGGCTGTTTCGAACGCTGAAAGCGCGCGGCGGGAAGACTGCGGTTCTTTCGGGCGGGTTTACCTTCTTTGGCGCGTATCTGAAGGAGCGTCTGGGAGTGGACTTCGTCCATGCCAATGAGCTGGATGTGGATGCCGACGGGTATGTGACAGGGGAGGTGCGGGGGCGGATCGTGGACGGGGCGCGCAAGGCTGAGTTGCTGGTGGAGATCACCGGGCGCGAGGGGATTCCGCTGGAGCAGGTTGTTGCCGTGGGGGATGGGGCGAACGACCTTCCGATGCTGCGGCTGGCTGGAATGGGAGTGGCTTTTCATGCCAAGCCAGTGGTGCGGGCCAGCGCCGCGTATTCGATGACGCATGTGGGGTTGGATGGGTTGTTGTATCTGCTTGGGGTGCCGGAGAGAGAGTGGGAATCCCTCGCATAGCGCTTGCTGTTGAGATCTTGGCGATTCTGGACGCCGCTGAGCAAAATGATGCCCGAGCCGACGCAGCATCCGATCCAGAGCAAGGTGAAACCTAGCGCGGAACTCGGTGGGCGAGCATGTATTCGCGCAGAGCGGCGTTGATGCGGCTTTGGTAGCGTTTGCCCGTGCTCTTGAAGAAGGCCAGAACTTCGGCGTCGAGGCGGAGGGTGATTTGCTGCTTGTTTTCCTCGGGGACAAGGTCGGAGACACGACGCCAGCCCGTGCCCCGCTGAGGCGGGATGTCACTATAATCGATGTCTTCATCGCGAAGATCGCGGAGTGCTTGAAGCTGCTCCTCGGTCATCGTCGGCGGATTTTTGGGGTCATACTTGAACCTCACCAGTCCAGTATCCGATATACTCATGACGATCTCCCCTCCGGGCGGAGATGATGCGGATAGCATCTTCCCGCAAAGTGAATACAACTACAAGCACGATATCTTGAGCCAAACCAACCGCCAACCATCGCGACTCTCCATCGCGGTCTTCCGGATCAGGATATTCAGTACGGTGGTCGTCATAGAAAACGTTCGTTGCGAAGTCGAACGTGATCCCATGCTTGCGCAGGTTTGCTTCGGCTTTTGCGGGATCCCACTCGAAATCCACTTCTTACCCTAATCGATTGTGGCTATTTTTGTAGCTACATTTGAAGTTTATTTACTATGACGTTTTTGGTGCCATATCCACGCTGTGCGGATGATGTCGTCGATCTCGGGGTAATTGGGCCTCCAGTTGAGTTCGGCGATAGCTTTTTCGCTGCCTGCTATGAGGAAGGCAGGGTCGCCTGGGCGGCGGGGGTGGATTTCTACCGGGATCGGGTGACCGGTGACGCGCCGGGCGGATTCGACGACTTCTTTGACAGCGAAGCCGGCGCCGTTGCCGAGGTTGTATATGAGCCTCTGCTCGCCGGCGCGTGGGGACTCGAGGGCCTTGAGAGCCAGCAAATGTGCGTCCGCGAGGTCGGCGACGTGGACGTAGTCGCGGACGCATGTGCCATCAGGAGTGCGGTAGTCGTCACCAAATATTTTGATGGACTCGCGACGGCCGAGGGCTACATCCAGGACCAGCGGGATGATGTGCGACTCCGGTTCGTGGGCTTCGCCGCTGTTGATGATGCCGCTGCCGTGTCCGCCCACTTCGGGTGCTCCGGCGACGTTGAAGTAGCGCAGCGAGGCCGAGCGAAGGCCGTGAATCTTGTGGAACCAGGCGAGCATGTATTCGACGAGGAGTTTGGATTCGCCGTAGGGGTTGGTGGGGTGGAGCGCGGCGGTCTCGGGGATGGGCACAGCTTCCGGCTCGCCGTAGACGGCGGCAGTCGAGCTGAAAACAAACCGCTTCGGCCCGCAGGCCAGGATCGATTCGAGCAAGGCGAGGGTGGAGGCTGTGTTGCTGCGGAAGTAAACTTCCGGGTGTTTCATCGATTCGCCGGCCTCGATGAGGGCGGCGAAGTGGAGGACGGCGTCGAAGGAGGCGTTTTCACCGGTTGCCTGGCGAAAGAGGCCCTCAATGATGGCCCGGTCGGCGACATCGGCTTCGACGAAATCGACACCCGAAGGGACTCCTTCGCGGCGGGCGTGACAGAGATTATCGACGACGACGACCTTGTGTCCCTGCTGTGCCAGAAGCGCTGCGGTGGTGCCACCGACGTATCCGGCACCGCCGGTAACCATGATCTTCATAAAAAATTTGCCCTTTATGGTTCGATTTGCTGTAAGTTTAATGTATTACACAGGCTGAACAGCATCCAATGCAGTAGGTTTAAACTGTTCGTAGACCGTCTCCTAGGCGGCTAGCCGCAGCAGAGTGGGATGATGTGCCGTAGCGGAGCCGGTCATTTATTGCGGAGCAATATGCAATAAGTTGTTGATTTGCTTGGACTAACGGAACCATTCTCTGTAGAGGTATGGGGTCGGTGCTTTGGGCGGGAAGGGACAACTTCTTTTTCAAGAGGTTGTGCCATGAACGAAATACGGTGTTCTTCGTCTCATCAAATAAGAAATCTGACCGAAATTGCAAGGTACAGATGGAATTGTCGACGAGAGAATACGAGTAGTACTACTCGCTCTGATGCACGGATTTACCTCCCCCACTGGGGTGTCCGTATAGGTCAATGCAACTCGCCCGGCTTATGCCGGTATACCGCGGATTAGGCTTCGCGATCGAGGACTGAAACATGCCATCGACTCCCTACGCTGGACGTACGCGCTTTGGATTGCTTCCTGAACCGGAAAGCAACCCGGGATCGTTCCTAACCAGTTGCATTATTAATGGCGCAATTTTGGCGCTCCTCATCGTGTTCGGCACGGTGGCCCACCATGAACTCGAAGTCCGGAAGATGGAGTCGACGGAGATTGTGTTTCCGACGACGCCTCCGCCGGAGATCAAGGTAAAGGTGAAGGTTCCGCCTGCGCCGAAGGTGCCGCCTCCACCGGAGAAGCAGATCGTAAAGCTTGAGGCCCCCAAGATCAAGATGCCCAAGATCGAGCCCAAGCCGGAAGTGAAGCTGCCGGTGGTCAAGGAAGCGATGGCGCTTCCGAATACTCCAGCCGCCAAGCCCTCGATCATTCTGGCGCCTCAGCCCAAGGCTGCTCTGGTAGCAGCGGCGGCTCCCGCGCTGACTCCCCAGGTGAAGCCGTCGACGGCTCCCGTGCATTTTGGCGACCTGAATGGAGTTACGCCCAATCCTAACGCGACGAAGCCGGCGGGGATTGCGGCCATTGGTAATCCCTACGGCGGTTCGCAGGGCCCGGCTGTAGCGCCTCGCGGCGTGGTGGGTTCTACGGGATTTGGCAACAGCACCAAGCCGGGCTCGAACGCCGGTACGGTTGGCAAGGTGGCTTCGGCGGGAATCCCCGGCGGAAACGGCGTTGCTTCAAATGGCGCTTATGGCGGTGGAAACGGGAAGGTAGCCTCGGCTGGAATTCCGGCCTTGGCCGGCCCGAGCAACACGCCAACGCAGGCGGCGGTTCAGGAGCCCAAGAACACGGCTCCGGTGCTGATCAGCCACGCGCAGCCGGAATACACACCGGAGGCGCGACAGCTCAGGATTCAGGGCGATGTCGTTCTTCGCGTCACCATTACGGCCACCGGACAAATGATTGTGCACAACGTAATTCACGGACTGGGCCATGGTTTGGATGAGTCGGCGATGCGGTCTGCGCCGACGTACAAGTTCCAGCCGGCAACACAGAACGGCAAGCCGGTCGAGTACACCACCAACATCATCATCAAGTTCCAGACCGCCTAGCCGAAGCGTGAGACCGGTAGCGGGAACAGACTCCGGCCGCATGTCCGAAGCCACCAAGAGCAACGACAAGCGGCAGGGGCAAGACATAAGAACACACACCTTAGGAGCCTGAAATGAAGTTTCGGAAGCTTTCTCTCCCCCTGCTGATGGCTGCGCTTACCGTAAGTGCGGCCTACGCCAAGAAAGAACCCAAGTACGAAAAGGCGCATCAGCTGACTGCCGATCAGGCTGCTTTGGTTGAAAAGGCAATTGCCCGCGAAAAGATCATCATCAAGAACATCCAGCAACGGACACCCCTCGTCGAGACCTACATCCAGGAAATGAAGCCGGATGACAGGCTGTACCAGGTACCGACGGGCGACACCTACATGCTGAACCGGGTGGACTTCCGTAAAGGCTTTACCGATAAGCCGTATTCAGCTCGCGGACAGAAGGGTCACGGCTTCTTCAAGGGTTCGATGGGCGCGCTTGCAAACATCGGCAAGGCGCTTCATCTCGATAAGGAAACCTTCAACGCCGACGGATTTACGCAGATGATGTTCGTCGACCCGTACGGATTTGACCAGCAGCATTATGTCTTCAGCTATGTGCGCCGCGAGTTTCTGGGCAGTGTTCGTACATGGGAGTTCGACGTGTATCCCAAGGTTTCCGGCAATGGCCGCTTCCATGGGCGGATCTGGATCGAGGACCAGGACGGCAACGTCGTCCGCTTCAACGGCACATACACCGAGGGCACGGGCGAAGACATCACCAAGGAGTATTTCCACTTCGACAGCTGGCGCATGAACATGCAGCCGGACCTGTGGCTGCCGGTTGCCATCTATGTTGAGGAGTCGCAACGCATCGAGGGCGGTAAGACGGTTGGCCTGAAGGCGCAGACTCGCTTCTGGGGCTACTCTCTGACGCTGCCGACGCGCGAAAGCGAGAATGTTTCGGTTCAGGTTGAGGGTGCTGTGGACCAGAGCGGCGACTCGCAGGACATGACGCCTCTGCAGGCGACTCGCATCTGGGTTTCGCAGGCCGAGAACAATGTTATCGACCGTCTCGTGCAGGCCGGCTTGCTGGCTCCGCCGAGCGATTTTGACAAGACGCTGGAGCAGATTGTCGTCAATCTCGCGGTTCCCAACAACCTCAACTTCCCTGACACGGTCCATTGCAGGATTCTGCTGACCACGACCGTGGAAGCGACGACCATCGGCAACACGATTCTGATCAGCAAGGGCCTGATCGACACGCTGCCCAACGAAGAATCCATCGCCTCGGTCGTGGCCTTCGAATTGGCGCACGTCGCACTGGGACATCACATCGATACCCGCTACGCCTTCAACGACCGCCTGCTCTTCCCCGACGAGTCGTCATTCCAGCGAATCAAGATGAACCACTCCGACTCGGACAACCTCGCGGCCGCAAAGAAGGCCACCGAGTACTTGCAGAACTCGATGTATAAGGACCGGGCTCAGAACGCGGGACTCTACTTTGCCCAGTTGACCGAGCGCGGCAAGGTGCTGAAGCAGTTGAATGCGCCAAAGCTGGGCGATTCCATGCTGAAGGAAGATGGAACACCTTGGTTGAGCGATCTCGCAAAGACGGCTCCGAAGCTGAACCCGGACGACACGACCCAGGTTGCAGCGCTTCCGTTGGGCAGCTGGCTCAAGACCGATCCGTGGGACGACAAAGAGCACATGCTGAACGCCAAGCGGTATGCTCCGATGAATGCCCGCGACAAAATGCCGTTTGAGGTTACGCCGTTCTTTGCCAAGCTGCAGCGGTATGAGGATGCTCAGAAGGTGCCTGCAGGCACGATGCCCGCAGCCGCTCCCACGACCGGTCAGGCAACGACTCCTGGACCGACGGGAAATAACTAACCTCACATTCTACAAAGTCAACGAAGCAAAAAGCCGGGCAGCAGGAGAGACCAACTCTCCCGCTGCCCGGCTTAACTTTTGCCTTCTTGAACGGCATTTGGCGGAAAGACCGGGTAACCTGACCCGTTAGAATTGGTCAGAATGATGAATCGGAATCATACCTTCGCTCTCTTATTTTCCTTCGTTCTGCTGTTTGGATTTGGCGCTTTCACTTTGCGGGCACAGGTGACTCCGTCGGCTCTTAAGGGCGGACTTTCCCTGACCGCAGGCGGAATGGTGTCCGCGTTCAGGCCGGACTATGACTCCTACACCCTGGTAGGCATCGGGGCGTATGTAGACCTGAACATCTTTCACGGAATAGGTGCCGAGGCCGAGGGACGCTGGCAGCGCTTTAACGAGTTCGAAAACATCAGCCAGGACAACTACCTGCTTGGGCCGCGGTTCAAGCTCCATCATGTGTGGCGAGCCACGCCTTATGTGAAGGTGCTGGGCGGATTCTCTAACATGAACTTTGAGGACAACGTAGCCACCGGACGATTCAGCACAGTAGCGTTTGGCGGCGGAGTCGATCTGCGCGTAACACGCCGCTGGAGCGTGCGGGCCATCGATGCGGAGTACCAGTTCTGGCCGAAGTTTTTGGGAGGGGATTTGAGGCCTTATGGGCTTAGCGCTGGAATTGGCTATCGGATATTCTAAAGCGGCAGTGTGAGTGTGACGGAACTTGCTCACACTCACACTTCACACTCACACTTCTATTTCGCGATGACGTCGATAGTTACCGGAATGCTGTGCGGCGGCATGCAGACCTGGTTGTCGCAGGCCTGATAGCGGAGCGTGCCTTCGACGAGATGATTCCCCTTGGAGGCGACCAGTTCCGCGTGGATCGTGAACTCGCCGGTGTAGACGCTTAGTTTCTCTGTCGGGTCGGCGGGGAAGGCGAAGTCTGCTCCCGGCGGGAAGACCGTATTGGCGAGGCGGACGCCCGCAGTTTCGGGCACCTTGAGGGTCGTCGGAACGAGATCTTCCGTATGCGGCGTGTGAGAGTTGACGTGGAGGCCCGCGGCGACCTTGAAATGGAGATCAACCGGAGTCGGCTTATCGGCGACCACCGTGACCTGCTCCGGAAAGAGATAGCTCACGGCCAGCGGTTTTGCGCTTAAAGGGTGCGGCTGGATCGCGCTGCTCGCCGACTGCGCCTGGGCGCTCGGCACGGCTTCGCCGCAAAGCATTAGCAACAAGGTAGCGCAGACTGGCGCGAATCGCTTTGTAAACATCGACTACTTCCCTTCTCCAAGCGCCTTGCGGATGTTGCTTTCGAGATCATCCTTGGACGTAAGGCCCATCGATACGGCCACGATGTTGCCGCTGCGATCGAGGAAGAATGAGGTCGGAAAAACGTCGACATCACCGTAGGGCTTGCTGATGCTGTCTCCATCGAGCAGGACCGGGTAGCTGATGCCGAGCTTCTCGGCAGACTTGGCGATGTCGACCTTTTCTTTGGCAAGCAGTATATTGTCTTCCTTATCCAGATCGTCAAAGGAGACGGCGAGGATTTCGAAGCCCTGCGGGGCGTATTGCTTTTGCAATTCGACGAGCCAGGGCGTCTCGATCTTGCACGGCGCGCACCATGTGGCCCAGAAGTTGAGCTGAACGGCTTTGCCTTTGTAGTTCGCCAGAGAGACTTTTTCGCCTTTGAGATTGGTCAGCGTGAACGCAGGCGCCGGCTTGCCCACCAGCGGCGAACTCATGTGTAACGTGCCCGACGCACTGTCGGCAACCAGCACGGCCTGGTTTTGCTGCGCCAGCAGCGCAACCTTCACTTGCCTGCGGTTCTGCCAGTTGGCCCAGCCGGCGAGGCTGAGCATCGCGAGAATGATGACGACGATGCCGACGACAAGAACATTGCGTTTCACGGATTTGTGTACCCCAGTCAATTGTAAGACGGTCCTGTTTGTATGACGATTCAGAATCCCTTCTGGATTGGATGGATCGGCAGGCGGCGCGGTTACAGGAATCCTAAGGCGAACTGGTACCATCGGTATCGCATGATGAGTGGAGATTCGGGAAATTTGCGTGAGATGACGCCGTCGCAACTGGTGCGAACGGAGGCTGCAGCGCTCGAGGCTCTGGCGGTGCGCCTCGATGGTGAAATGGCGGAGCCGTTCGGCCGCGCGGTGGAACTTGTGGTGCGCTGCGGCGAGGAGCGAGGGCGCGTTGTAGTCACGGGGATGGGCAAGAGCGGAATCATCGCGCAGAAGATTGCTGCGACGCTCAGCTCGACCGGCAGCCCGGCGCTGTTTCTGCATCCCGCTGAGGCAGTGCACGGCGACCTTGGCGTACTCATGCCGGGCGATGTGGTCGTGGCGCTATCGGCAAGCGGTGAGACGGAGGAGATTCTGAGGCTGCTGGCCACGCTCAAACGCAAGGGGGATGCGCTGATCTCCTTCTGCTGCAAGCTGGATTCGACGCTGGCGCTGGCGAGCGACGTGGTGCTCGATGTTGGGGTCGAGCGCGAGGCTTGCGGGATGAATCTGGCACCCACCGCCTCAACGACGGCGATGCTGGCGCTGGGGGACGCGCTGGCGATTGCCGTTTCGCTGCGGAAGGGCTTTCGAGCGGAGGATTTTGCGGATCTGCATCCGGGCGGAAAGCTGGGCAAGAAGCTCGCTCTGGTGCGGGATCTGATGCACTCCGGTGACGCTGTCCCAGTAGTGGGCGCAGCCACGGTGATGACTGATGTGATTTATGAGATGTCGCGGAAAAAGCTCGGCTTGACCACGGTGCAGGATTCGGGGAAGCTACTCGGCGTGATATCGGATGGAGATTTGCGGCGGCTGCTGGAGCGCGAAGGCGGCGCCGCGCTGAGCAAGACAGCCGGCGAGGCCATGAATGCCGCTCCGCGGACGATCGCTGCCGGAGAGTTCGCCGCGCGAGCTTTAGCCGAGCTTGAGGAGAAGAAGATCACGTCGCTGATTGTGGTGGATACCGCTGGCCACGTCGAAGGCGTGTTGCATCTGCATGATCTTTGGGGGATGGAGTTGATTTAGCAAGTTTGCCGCGCTTCGCGCTGTTAGCGGGTTAGCAAGTTAGCTGATTCCTTTTATTTGTGGAGTTTTGTTTTATGCAGACTGCCTCTTTCAATTCTCCGAAGGCTCAGGATGAACTGAAGCAGCGTATCGCCGGTGAAAGCACCAGAACGCGCGGATTGATCGCCTGGTCCAGCCTTTTGTTTGCTATGTTGCAGAGCATTTGCACGTTTTTCGCTGCAGTTGATGGGGTTCGACTGGCGATTGGGGTTGGGGCTCTGGTGGTGAGCGCCGGGGTTGGGGCCACTATGGATTGGCTTCACGCCGATAAGGTTCGTCTGCCGATGATTGTGCTGGCGCTGGCGGGTTCGCTGCTCAATCTGTTGGTGCTTTGGCAGGTGAGGCGGCTTCGCGCCAGGCCGTCTGCGCAGTGGCGAGTGAGCGCGCCGAGCCGAGGCAAGCTTCGAATGGAGCGAGTACAGCTAATTTTGTCGATTGTGACGCTGATTCTGATTGGAATCGAGGAATATTGGCACTTACGGTGGCATCATCATCTGTAGAGTCTCGTTCCGCCGGATTGAAATGTTGAATGGAAACTGAGCTCGCAGGAAGAAGTCATGATCAAGAACGTTCTCGTGACGATTACGCTGATTTCTTCCTGTGCGCTCTTTTTCATTGCCGGGATCGACGCCCTGTTTACATCTGAGGGGCCTTTCTTTCTCATCGCGGTTTGGGACGAAGCCCTGATCGCGCTCTGTATTTGCTGCAGTTTCTGGGCATTCTTCAAGACCATTTCAGCGGTAGTCGTAATGTGGGGCGCGATTGTCGGCCGCATCGCAATCGGCCTCATCTTCGGACTGCCGGGCTATCGCCTTCACGGTGTACTGAGATACGCCGCCATACCTGCGATCTTCCTCGCGCTTGCGGCTTGGGTCGATTATCGAAGAGCTCTGCGGTTCGACAGCCTGGAGAGCAATTCAAACCTGCCGGATTCAGAGGTTTGACGCCCCCCGCTCCCCCCAGAGAGACGACTACATCGAATCCCCTCCCTCCTCAAACATTTAGAATGATGACTGCTGTGGGTTGTCTTGCGCCGCGTCTTGAAACCGGCGGGAAAGCACGTTGAATTCTTTCTATGCATCGTTGGTCGAAACTATTTGTTCCTACACTGCGTGAGGCCCCGGCGGATGCCGAGGTGGCCAGTCATAAATTTCTTCTACGGGCCGGGTATATCCGGCAGCTAGGCGCGGGGATTTACAACTACCTTTTCCTCGGCCAGCGGTCGCTGAACAAGATCATCGGCATTGTGCGCGAGGAGATGGATACCATCGGGCAAGAGTTTTTGTTGCCCGCGATTCATCCACGCGAGGTGTGGGAGCAGAGCGGGCGCTGGTCGTTGATGGGCGACAACATGTTTCGCCTGAAGGACCGCAAGGGCGCGGAGCTGTGCCTGGGCATGACTCACGAAGAGGTGATGACCGGCATCGCGCGTAATGAGCTCCGCAGCTATAAACAGCTTCCTCAAATCTGGTACCAGATTCAAAACAAGTTTCGCGATGAGCCGCGTCCGAAGGGAGGCTTGCTGCGGGTGCGTCAGTTCACCATGAAAGACAGCTACTCCTTCGACATCGACGGCGCCGGGCTGGACAAGAGCTTCGATCTGCACGATGCGGTTTACCGCCGGATCTTCACCCGCTGCGGGCTGAAGTTTGTTGCGGTAGATGCAGACTCGGGAGCGATGGGCGGTTCGCAGTCGCAGGAGTTCATGGTCTACACCGATGCCGGCGAGGATCTGATCGCGAGCTGCCCGATCTGCGGGTACGCAGCGAACACTGAGAAAGCCACCTCAGTGCTGTCCCCGGTTACGGAGATGGAGCCGACAGGCGATGCTCTTCCAGAGCTAGTGCACACGCCGGGTTGCGCGGCGATTTCTGATGTGGCGGAGTTCTTCAAGATCTCCCCGGCGAGCGATATCAAGTGCGTAGCGTACATGGCGCTGAAGCGCGGCGGAGCCGGTATTCCCGACGCGTGGCACGGGCTCGCGGCATTTTTGCGCGGCGATCATCAGGTCAATGAAACGAAGCTGATGGCTGCAGTGGGTGCGGCGGAGCTGCGCACGATGAATGGCGAGGAGCTGGAGACATTTCTTCATGCGCCTGCGGGATATCTCGGGCCTGTGGGGCAAACACCCGCAGCGAAGCCGCTGGCTGGCGGATTGACCGTGGTGATCGACAAGGGTCTCGAAGGGCGGCACAACCTCGTTGCAGGCGCGAACAAGATGGACTATCACCTGCGCAACGTCACGCCAGGCCGCGATTTCTCGTGGACGCTGGCAGCCGATATTCGCACGGTGAATGAGGGCGAGGCCTGCCCCACTCCCGGATGCGAAGGCGCGCTTGTGGTCGGCAAAGCCGTCGAAGTCGGACATATCTTCAAGCTGGGCCGCAAGTACACCGAGGCGATGGGCGTAAAGGTGCTGGACCCCAACGGCAAGGAAGTGACGCCGATCATGGGCAGCTATGGCATCGGCATCGAGCGGATTTTGACGGCAGCGATCGAGCAGTCCAATGACGCGAACGGCTTCTGGCTGCCGGCGAGCATCGCTCCGTTTACCGTCGTCGTGACAGTAACGAATATGAGCGATGCCGTGCTCAAAGAAACCGGCGAAAAAATCGCCGCCGATCTTGAGGCTGCGGGATTCGATGTTTTGCTGGATGACCGGGACGAACGAGCCGGAGTCAAATTCAAAGACGCCGACTTGGTTGGCATTCCGTATCGCGTGAACGTTGGCAAGAAGACGGCTGAGGGCAAGGTCGAACTTGTTACGCGTGCCGTGTCTGGCAGCGAAGATGTAGAGATTGGCGAATTGGTTAGCCGGTTGAAGGCGCTGGTCTAACCAGTATCCCAACACCGTTCCCTGCAACAGATGCAACCAACGGAACGGGCGGTAGCGGCGCAACGTACTCTTAGGGGCCGCGGAGGCATAATAGATGGCATTTCGAGTCCGGGTCCCGAATCTCAAGAGCGGGCCACGCAAAAAGCGAGGATGGGGCAGCCTCCTGCTGCGCGGGTTCTTACTGACTGCAGCAGCGGTAATGCTGCTCGTGCTCGCAGTATTCGGCTACTACTACTATCGCTACACGGGCATCGTTGACGAGCGGTTGAAGCAGCCGCTGTTCGCTACTACCGCGAAGATATACGCCGCTCCGCGCGAGGTTAGGCCGGGGCAGAAGCTCACCGTATCGGCGATTGTCAGTGAACTGCGCGCGGCAGGCTACTCAGCCGATGGAGCCACCAATCTCTCGCCACTCGGCACCTATTCCGCGAGCGGGGAAACGGTGACGATCAGGCCGGGTCCGCAGAGCTTTCACTCGCAGGATGGGGCTACAATCCAGTTCGATGGCGGCGTAGTGCACGCGCTCACCGACGACCGGGGACAGGCGCTCGCCAGCTATGAGCTGGAGCCGCTGCTGATCACGGGCCTAAGCGAAGACGCCAATCGCGGCAAGCGGCGCGTCGTCACCTATGAAGAGCTCCCGCACAACCTCGTGCAGGCAGTCGTAGCCATTGAGGATCGCCGGTTCTTCGAGCACAGCGGCGTCGACTACTGGCGAATGCTGGGGGCGCTGCGCAACGACCTGATGCACAAGCACACCTACATCGAGGGCGGGTCGACGCTGACCATGCAGGCGGCGCGGGGATTCTTTCTGACTCCTGAGAAGAAGATCAAGCGCAAGCTGATCGAGATTGTTATCACCTTCCAGCTTGAACATCGGTTCACCAAGCAGCAGATCTTTCAGATGTACGGCAACCAGATCAACCTCGGGCAGCAGGGCAGCTTTGCCATCAATGGCTTTGGCGAGGCAGCGCAGGCTTACTTCGGCAAAGATGTGAAGCAGCTTGATCTTGCGCAGTGCGCAATGCTCGCTGGAATGATTCAGCACCCGAGTTATCTCAATCCTTATCGGCACCCCGATCGCGTGCTTGCGCGGCGCAATCTGGTGCTCGATTCGATGGTCGAGACCGGCGCGATCACCAAAGATCAGGCAGAGGCCGCCAAGGCTGAGGGGCTACATCTCTCCGTGCAAAGTGTGGACGCCAGCGAGGCGCCTTACTTTGTCGACCTGGTGCGCGATCAACTCAATCAGAAGCTCGGCGAGCGTGACTTCAACCGCGAGGGGTTGCATATCTACACCTCGCTCGACCCTGATCTGCAGAAGGCGGCGACCTCGGCGGTTGAAAGTACAGTGCATGTGATCGACGAGCAGGTGGACAAGCTCTACGCAAAGCAGCACAAAGGTGAGGGAGGCCAGCCAGCGACCTATCCGCAGGTGGCTCTGGTGGCGCTCAATCCGCATACCGGGCAAGTGCTGGCGCTGGTAGGCGGACGCAGTTACGGGGCCAGCCAGTTGAATCATGCGGTGGCGAAGAGACCGACCGGTTCCATTTTCAAGCCGTTCGTGTATGCTGCGGCATTCAATACGTCGGTAGCTGGAACGCAGCTTCCTGGGCATGATGAGTTATTCTCGCAGATCACCATGCTGAGTGATGAGCAAACTACTTATGAGGTGGGCAACCAGGAATATACACCGCGCAACATGCACGGTTATCACGACCAGGTGACGGCGCGGTATGCGTTGCAGTTCTCGCTGAACAACGCGACCATTGGACTGGCTTCTCTTGTAGGTTTTGATCAGGTAGCGACGCTGGCGCGGTCCGCGGGAATCAAGAGCGTGCACGGAACTCCGGCGATGGCGATTGGCGCGTACGATGCCTCGCCGTTGGACATGGCTGGAGCGTGGACGATCTTCGCCAATGGCGGGCTGCATCTTGATCCGTGGATGCTGGCTAGCGTGCGTAGCCCTTCGGGAGACGTAATCAGCGACTACACGCCTACTTCAAAGCAGGTGCTCGATCCGCGGGTTGCATATCTGACCACGGACATGTTGAAGAACGTGATCAATGCCGGCACCGGTTACGAAGTACGGCGCCGTGGATTTACACCGATTGCGGCAGGCAAGACCGGTTCGAGCCATGATGCATGGTTTGCCGGTTACACGAGCAACCTATTGTGTATCGTGTGGGTTGGAAATGACGACTACACAAACCTCGGAAGCATAGAGGGCGCGCATGCCGCTGCGCCGATCTGGGCGGAGTTCATGAAGAAAGCGGTGCAGTTGCCGCAATACTCCGATACGCACGACTTCAACATGCCGGAAGGGGTGCAGATGGTTAGCGTCGATAAGGCGACGAATCTTCCGGTGGATTCTGGATGCCCTGAGGCTCCGGCCACTTCGTACACCGCTGCGTTTCTGGATGGCACGGTGCCGCAGGAGACCTGTTCACATCCGAATACCGATAAGCGAAACTTTTTACAGAAGATTTTTGGGCTGGGCGAGAAGAAACCGTAGTCTATCCAGGGCCAAATGCGCCATGCTTACTTGACACCGGCGCTGCCCTTGCTTTTCTCGTCTGTAATTCTCGTAGCGAATCTGCTTTTGCCTTTGCTTTTCTTGTTTGTCATTCCGAAGGGAATCTGCTTTTGCCTTTGCACCACCGCACCGTAAAAGCGAACAGGGAATTGCAAACACAAACCCGTTTCAGCCCAGGACCCCATGTTGCAACAGCAACGCAACCCAACTAAACCAGCTTAAGGGAGCAAAAAATGATTACGTTGAAGGATGCAAAGCGCATTATTGAGGCTGCCGAAGTGAAGGCAGCAGAGATTGGCCAACCAATGAACATTGCCGTCGCCGACGCGGGCGGCAATCTGATCGCTCACGCGCGCATGGACGGCGCATGGATCGGCAGCATCGATATTTCAATCAAGAAGGCTTACACCTCGCGGGCTTTTGATATTGCGACGAAGGACTTGGCCACGCATTCGCAGTCGGGCGGACAGTTCTTCGGCATTCACGCCTCGAACGACGGCAAGATCATGATTTTTGCTGGTGGGATTCCGCTGAAGAAGGATGGCAAGGTGGTTGGAGCTATCGGCGTCAGCGGCGGGTCGGGCGATCAGGATCATGCTGTAGCCGAGGCTGGCGCTGCTGCGCTTTAGTTTCTAGTAGGACCGGGGCTAAAGCCCTCCTCAACTCTCAACAGGTATTCAGGGGCCTGAAGGCCCCTGCTCCCTCCGAAACAAGAACGAATAGAGTCGCCTTTTGCAGGGCAGCTAATGGCCTCTGTTTGTTAGCAGGAACCAAACGGAAGTTACGAAGAGAAATAACCCGCCCAGAATAACTATGGCTGAGCAGACCTGAGTGATGGCCGCAGCCGAGTGCGGCGAGCGATTCATTCTTCGCTTCGACAGCCAATACCAGACTGCTCCCCAAGCTATCCCAATGATTCCCATCGTCAAGGATGCTAGTGGGTTGTTTGGATCTACAATTGGCATCGCTGTTCCACTCTATAACAGCGGTTGGCAGTGGGGACACCAATAGGTGCTGCAGGGTGTCCAGGTCTCGATTTTAAGACCTGGGTTTCTCTAAGCCTGACAAAGCCGTATGTCAGCCGTTACGTCAGCTCGCCGACTCCCCGGCAGATAACTCGCATTGCTAAGAATTAACCTCCAGTCGCGCACAATAGAGCAGGCAATTGCTCCAGCCCGCCCTCAGACCGCCGAGGGAGAAACGCGAGCGCTCGCAAAGCGCCAAAAAGTGACCAAAAGCGCCCCTGGGACGTCCAAACTGCCACTCAATAGTGATGGATTGAATAACTTAAGCTAACCCACCGTGACTAGAAAATTAATACCCTCCCCGGGGGTCCCTGTATCTACGCCTTTCCTATGCGCAAACAAGTGGCTGGCAGGTCGGGCACCAATAGGTGCTGCGGGCGTTGGGGCCTTGCAGGGTGCGCTGGATTGCTGTTCCGCAGCGTCGGCAGGCTTCGTTTTTACGCCCGTAAATCCAGAGATTTTCGCCGGGATTGGCGTTGCTGGTCGTCCGGCGATTTTTGCCGCTGTAGGTGACGATGCGGTCGCTGGAGTCTTCGAGGACGTTGGCTGCAAGCAGCTTCCGCGCAGTAGCCACGATCTCTTCGGCCTGCGCTTGCGAGATAGTCTCGACCTTCCGAAACGGGCTGAGGCGCGTCAGAAAACATATCTCTGATTTGAAGACATTCCCGACGCCGGCGAGGATGTCCTGGCGAAGCAGCGCGTCTCCCAGCTCATCACCTCCGCGAGTCAGAAGCCGCTGAACAGCAATAGCAGGATTGAAGCTTTCGCTGAGAACATCGCGGTCAGTGCGAGGGATCTTGCGGTCGCGGGCGAGCGACTCGGCGGTGTGCATGCGAGCCAGCGGAATACGGAATCCGACCGCGACGAAGTCCGCTGTCTCGATGAGGATGCGCATGTTGGAAGGCTTGTCCTGCCAAAGCTCGCCGGGGCGATAGATGTGCCAACTGCCGCTCATGAGCATATGAGTAGCAAGTATCTGGCCGCCGCTGAAGTGGATGAGAAGCCACTTCCCTCTTGCCTCGATGTGGGTGATGGTTTGGCCCGTGAAGGGAGTCTGATCGTCTGCTGCAGTAAGTTGCGCGTAGGCCGATTCGAAGCGTGTAACGGGCTTGTCGAGGAGTGCGCGGCTGAGAACTCGTGCGGTGCGGAAGATGGTATCGCCTTCGGGCATCGGATCTCCGTTGGAGAAGTGTAAAGTGCGAAGTGTTACTTCTCAGCCCTTCACACTCCACACTTCACACTGTTCTTAGTCCGGACGAGTAAGCGCTGGGCGGTTCCTGGCAGCCTGCTGCGGTGAGAGGCGTGGGGCTTGGGCGTTATGCTGCGTTGCGGGCTGCTGGCTGGTATGCGTTCCGGAATAGCCGATGCGAGGAGGCTGGCTTGTGGGGCGGCGAAGGTGCATTCCTAACGGGCCCGCGTGGAAGCCCGCGTCGAGCAGCGAAGCAGCCAGCGGATGCACGGCTACTGGAAGGCCGTTGATGGTGCTGATGAGATATCCGCTGTGGTGGCTGCCTGTCTGGTCTTGCTGCAGGCGGGATTGGCCCAGTTCGGCGAGGAAGTTGGCGAGGCCATCGGCGATGTGGCTGCGTTCAGGTTCGTCGGCGGGCAGGAAGACCAGGAGGTTGGGATTGCCTCGGCGGAGCCAGGCTACGAGGCGTCCGGCGCAGAGGACGACCTGGGCGTACGCGGCGCGGGTTAGCTGGCGCGGAGCGGATTCTGTGTCTTCCGCTTCGACGGGAAGGTCTGGCCATTTGAGGGTTGAGCCATAGGGATTGGCTGGATCTGTTGCGGCTAGGAGGACGAACTCCGCTTTGCCCGATTCCGGGAGCTGAGGGGAGTTGCGCATGGAGCGAAGCAGGTCGACGGCGGCGGGGAGGGCGAACTGAGTTGCTCCCAGGCCGGCGACGAAGTAGCCTCGGCGGATGCGGCCGCTTTCTTCCAGAGCTTTCAGAACAGGGTAGATTGCGGAGAAGCCTCCGGGGATGTTTTCCGCCGCTGCGCATTCGCGGAGGAGGATGCCGTAGCGGTTGAGAAGTTGCAGGGCGAGAGCGTGGGTAGATTCGGTGGAGGTGGGCGCGGACGCAATCCCAGGTCTCAGAAGCGAGACCTGGGGCACCCCTGATTGAATCCCTGATTGAATCAATGCCCAGCGGCCCTGAGCTGTGGCTGGGACTGTGCGGCGGCTGCGGAAGGCTCCGGTAGTTCCGGGAACGCCGCCGTTGCCATGCTGTTTGCGGTTGCCTCGTTGCGATTCGGGGCGGGCGATGTAGGCGCGCAGGGGGTGGAGCGAGTCGTTGGTGACCAGGCCGCGCCAGACCAGGGACCAGAGAGCGTCGAGGGATTCGCCGGGGTAGCCTCCGCCTACGGATTCGTGGAGCTGGGTGAAGAAGCTGGCGCCACTGCTGCGCAGCGCGGCGAGGAGCTTCTCTTCCCTTTCCGACATTGGTTCTGGATTGGGCCGGGGAATGGCGAGCAGCGGCATCTTGTCGGCCAGGTAGAGAGCGATGCGGCCGTCTCGTTCGCCGAGGGGCTCGACGCCGGTCCAGCTGACTTCTCCGGCGGCGATGAGTTGGTCGAGATCGCCGGATTGGTAGTTGGCGATGCGTGCGGGCAGGATGATGGACTCGATGAGCGAAGCCGGAAGAGGCGCGCCCTGCAGTTGCTCGATGACGTCGAGAAGCGCGTCCATGCCGCGGCGCGGAGTGAGCAGGCCCTGCCAGTGCGTGAGGAAACGGGCGAGGGTTTGCTGCTCGACTGGCTCAACTTCTTTGCGGAGTCGGGCGAGGGATTTACGGCGGATAATGCGGAGGATCTCCTGATCGACCCATTCGCGATGAAGGCCGCCAGGGCGAAAACCGCCTTCGACGATGCGGTTGTCGGTGGCGAGCTGGTTAAGGGTGTGCTCCACCTGCGCGGGGTCGAGAGCGAAACGGGTTGCGACTTCCTCGAGGGTGAATGGGCCGTGGGTGCGGGCGTAGCGGCGGACGAGTTCGACGACTGGCTGGGCTACTGGTTCGAGGAGCGCGGTGGGTATGCCGGGCGGGAGCGGGATGCCGAGGCCGTCGCGGTAGCGGGCTGAGTCTTCGATGGCGATGACTCGCTTTTCGCCTGCTATGCGGACTTCGAGGAGGCGGCGGGAGCGGAGGAGTCTGTCGACGAATTCGAGGACTTCCGGGCTGGTGACTCGGAGGGAGAGCTCTACGCGGGTGAGGTCGCCGAGGCGGAGTAGCAGGTCGTGCAGGCCGTCGGCGCTGCGAGCGCGGAAGGGATCGACAAGGCATTGCTGCTGCTCTTCGATCTCGGCGATGGCGTCGGGGTCGAGGAGTTCGCGGAGGTCCGCTTCTCCTAAGAGCTCGCGGAGCTGGTCCTGATCGATGGTGAGGGCCTGGGCGCGGCGTTCGGCTAATGGGGCGTCTCCCTCGTAAAGGAAGTTGCTGACGTAGCTGAAAAGCAGCGAGGCGGCGAAAGGCGAGGGTGTGCGGGTGTCGACGACGTGGACGCGGAGCTGGCGCTGTTCTATGCCACGCAGGGTTTCGATAAGCGCCGGCATGTCGAACACGTCGCGGAGGCATTCGCGGTAGGCCTCAAGGAGCATGGGGAAGGCCGGATAGCGCGAGGCGACGCTGAGCAGGTCGTAGGCGCGTTTGCGCTGTTGCCATAGCGGTGCTCGTCCGTCGGCGCGGCGGCGTGGCAGCAGCAGGGCGCGCCCTGCTGCTTCGCGGAAGCGGCCGGCGAAGAGGGCTGTTGCACCTAACTGGCGGAGGACGAGATCCATGACTTCGGTGGACTCAACCATGAACCAGTCGGAGCTTGGCGGTTCGTCGGAGTCGGGGAAGCGGAGGACGAAGCCGTCGTCGCCCCAGAGGGCTTCGACGTCGGGGCCGCCGGCGGCGCGGATGCGGGCGTTGACGGCCATGGCCCAGGGGGTGTGGATGCGGCTGCCGAAGGGGGTGAGGACGCAGACGCGCCAGTCGCCTAGCTCGTCGCGGCTGCGTTCGATGACGATGTTGCGGTCGTCAGGGACCTGGCCGGTGGCTTCGTGCTGATCCTGGAGGAAGCGGAGGAGGTTTTCGGCGGCGCCGGGATCGAGGTCGTGTTCGGTGACGAGGCGGGTTAATGCTGCCGGCGCAGGCAAAGTGCGAAGCTCCCTGACCATTGCCCCGATGCGGCGGCCAAATTCAAGTGGACGGCCGGGGCCATCGCCTTTCCAGAAAGGCATCTTGCCGGGCTCGCCGGGGGCGGGAGAGACGAGGACGCGGTCGTGGGTGATCTCGTCAATGCGCCAGGTGGTCGCGCCGAGGATGAAGGTTTCTCCGGGGCGGGACTCGAAGACCATCTCTTCGTCGAGCTCGCCGACGCGGACGGATTTGCCTTCGCTATGGGTTAAGAAAACGCCGTACAGCCCGCGATCGGGGATGGTTCCCGCGTTGAGTATTGCCAGTCGCGTCGCGCCCTGCCGCGCTGTGACTACGTTGCGGATGCGATCCCAGGTGAGGCGGGGGCGGAGTTCGGCGAACTCGTCTGAGGGGTAGCGACCGCTGAGGAGGTCGAGTACGCCTTCGAAGGAGGTACGGGTAAGGCCGCCGAACGGGGCGGCGCGGCGGACGATGTTGTAGAGCTCGTCGACCGGGAATTCGGGGCCTGCGTCAAATGCTGCTTCGGCTGCTTCTCTGACCTCGGCACCTTCTTCAACTTGTTCGAATTCAGCGAAGAGGCGGCTTCGTGCGGAACTGCTTGTCTTTGGCTTTGCTATGCGCTTGCGGGACTTCTCGGGCGGCGGCAGATTGGGCGGGTGGGCTACGATCGCGACCATCTGCTGGCAGAGAACATCGAGGGGATTGCGCGGGAAACGAGTCGACTCGATGTGCAGCTCGTGCATGGCGCGGGTGACGGCGGCGCAGGCGACGAGGTCGGCGCGGTACTTGGGGAAGATGATGCCTTCGCTGACTGCTCCGACGGAGTGGCCGGCGCGGCCGATGCGCTGCATGCCGCTGGCGACGGAAGGCGGTGACTCGATCTGGATGACGAGGTCTACTGCGCCCATGTCGATGCCGAGTTCCAGCGTCGAGGTGGCGCAGAGTCCCTTGAGCTTTCCGGCTTTCAACTGCTCTTCGATAATGAGGCGCTGCGGGGCGGCGAGGGAGCCGTGGTGGGCGCGAACGATATCTTCACCCGCGAGTTCATTCAACGCGCCGGCTAGTCGTTCGGCGACCTGGCGGCTGTTGACGAAGAGAATGGTGGAAGTGCGTTCGCGGATGATTTCGAGGAGGCGGGGATGAATCGCATTCCAAATTGACACGCGCTTGGGGGCTTGGCTGGCCGGCCCGGAGGGAATCTCTTCCTGCTGGCCGAGGCGTGCCATGTCTTCTACGGGGACTTCGATGCGTAGCTTGAGCAGCTTGGGGGCGCTGGCGTTGACGATGGTGACGGGACGGTAGCGGATATTGGTGGTTTCGACAATGTCGGCGGACCAGGATTCTGTTTCGGCGGGTAGTAGATCGGTGGAGATGGATTCTATCGGCGTTGAAGCAAAGACTCCCTCAGGGGCTAAAGCCCCAATCTCTTTTTCTGGCTCAATGTACGGGCTGAAGCCCGTACCCTTCAATCCCTCCGGCACCTGTGGAACAGAGCTGGCAGAAACTTCGACGCCGCCGAGGAAGCGGGCTACTTCCTCGAGAGGGCGTTGGGTGGCGCTTAGGCCGATGCGCTGGATTCGGCGTTTCGTCAGGGCCTCGAGGCGTTCGAGGGTGAGGGCGAGGTGTGCGCCGCGCTTGGTAGGGACGAGGGCGTGGATCTCGTCGATGATAACGGTGTCTACGGTGCGCAGGGATTCAGAGGATTGCGAGGTCAGCAGCAGGTAGAGGGATTCGGGAGTGGTGATGAGAATTTCGGCTGGGGTTTTGCGGAAGCGGGCGCGATCCTTCTGGCTGGTATCGCCGGTGCGGATGCTGATCTCAGGGTCGTGAACGGGGACGCCCATGCGCCGGGCCATGTTGGAGATTCCGGCGAGCGGGGAACGCAGGTTGCGTTCGACGTCTACGGCGAGAGCCTTCAGAGGAGAAACGTAAACGATGCGGCAACCGCTGGTTTTAGGCGGCTGTTGCAGCATGAGCCGGTCGAGGCACCAGAGGAAGGCAGTGAGGGTTTTGCCGGTGCCGGTGGGTGCGAGGATCAGGGTGCTTTCGCCGCTTGCAATGACGGGCCAGCCTTGGCGCTGAGGGGCGGTGGGCGCGTCGAAGACTTCGCGGAACCAGGCGGCGGTTACGGGGTGGAAGCTGGTGAACGGATCTGGTTGGGAGGTGGCCGGTTCAGGGAAGACAGGCGGTTTCGGAATGGATTTGCGCGGGGCCATCTCTCCTCTTCAGGATAGACCCAGAAGCGCTCACGTCAGTAACGCGAAGTGATAGTTCAACAGATCGCTTTGTTTGGATGAAGGAAGCTTGCGGTCGGGATCTCGTCGCTGCTGGAATCTGAGGCCGCAGGACTACTGACGCCTGGTCATTCCTGGCCTTCTACTTCGCCTTGTTCGTCGCGGTCGCTGATGCGTATTGCGCTTCGGATGGGTGCGGCGTAGCGCTCGGGCATGAGGCACTTTTGCATGGAGGCGTCGCAGACGATGTGCACTGTTTCGCCCTCGGCCAGCACCAGTTGCCCTTCGCGAGCGTTAGGGGCGCGGATGATGCGATAGGCGAACTTGAGCAGTGAACCGCGCAGCAGGATCGGGCCGGCTTCGATGAGGATTACGTCGTCGTAGCGCGCCGGGGCCTTGTAGCGGCAGGTGGCTTCGACTACTGGAAGGATGCAGCCGTCTTCGATTTCCATCTGTTTGTAATCGAAGCCGAGTGAGCGCATGAATTCGACGCGGCCGACTTCAAACCAGACCAGGTAATTCGCGTAGTAGACCACGCCCATCTGATCGGTTTCAGCGTAGCGAACTCGTAACTCGGTCACGATGGACATGGATCAACTTTCTGCGCGGACCGCTGGGCCGAGCGCGAAAACCCTGTGGCGCAGCTATGGCCTGCCGTGTCCGAAGATGCCCAACTTCGAGATGTCGTTGAACATGATGTAGGCGAAGAAGACGATGATGAGGACGAAAGCGACCTGGTAGACGCGTTCTTTGAAGGCCAGATTGACGTCACGGCGAATCACGCTCTCGATGAGCAGGAAGAGGATCATGCCGCCATCGAGAATGGGGAACGGCATCAGGTTGAGGATTCCAAGATTGACGCTGATGGCGGCCATCGTCTTGAACTTTGCCTCCCAGCCTGGCGTTTCCGCTGCCATCCCGGTCTGCTGCGCGATTCCGATCGGCCCTGAGAGTGTGCTGACCGACATGTGGTTCGTCAAAAGCCGCCTGAGCACCTTCAAGATCAGTAGAGAGTTGTCCTTATTGAATTTGACGGAGGCGTCCCATGCTTTGCCAATAGGCAATTGCTCGATTCGGGTCGGTGGCAGCGATCCCTGGAAGCCGAGATGCCATGCGGCGCCGTCCGGTCCCTGATCGAGTCTCGGTTGGACGACCATCTTTGTGGTCTTGCCCGCGTGATTCACTTCCAAAGTGACCGGCGCGCCTTTGCCTGCCTGCAAGTAGGCGACTATGGTGGGCAATCCGTGGAAGCTGTGGCCATCAATCGAGAGAAACTGGTCGCCGGCGGTAATTCCCGCCTTGGCGGCTGGGGTGTCCGCAGGCACCGAACTCACGAGCACCGGGCCGGGCTGGATAACGGGCAGGAAACCGATCTTATCGAGGGCGAAGTCTGTCGGTTTCAGGTCTTGAGTTCCGTAAGACAGATCGAGCGTCGTCGAGACCTGCTGGCCATCGCGCTGCACCACGACCGGAACGATGTGGCTCATATTCCGGCTTTGGAGGTTGAGTCCTGAGAGCTCGTAGACCTGCTCCCAGGTAGGATTCTGCTGGGAATCGAAGTTGACGATTACATCGCCGGGCTGCAATCCGGCGTTGGATGCAGCGCTGCCCGGCACTACCCAGTCGAGCTTGATTGCCTCATCTTCGTAGAGCGGGACCTCGTTGTGCAGCATGTAGAAGACGGTCATCAAACCAAGCGCCAGCACGAAGTTTGCGAAGGGTCCGGCGAGGCCAATGATGATCCGCTGCCAGCGGGGATGTGAAGTCAGCGCTCCAGGGTCCGCCTTTTGTGCGGTGACGGTCTGCTCATCGGCGCCCACGAGCGACAGGTTCTCGCCCGGCATCGATTCGCCGGTCATCTTCACATATCCGCCGAGCGGAGTGGCGGAGATGCAATAGTCGGTTTCGCCGATCTTGACGCCGAAGAGGCGAGGCGGGAAGCCGATGGAGAATTGCTCTACGCGAACGCCGCAGAACTTGGCCGCGAGAAAGTGGCCGAATTCGTGTACGAGCACCAGGATGCCCAACGCGATGATGAAGGAGACGATAGCTACAAGAACATGCATAAGCGAGCGCGCATTACCTCAAGCCCAACCCTGGGCCGCGATTTTGGGGTGGCCGGCAAAAGCGGAGCTACACGCGATGGACAGCTGCGGAGATCACTTCGCGAGCCCGTGTACGCGCCTGGGAATCGGCCTCCAACACCCCGGCTATGGTCTCCGGATGGTGTACAGGAGTTCGCTCCAGCACCTCTTCTATTGTACGCGGGATACCTGGAAATGATATTTCCCTAGCGAGAAAAGCCTCGACAGCGATCTCGTCGGCCGCATTGAGAGCGATGCAATGGGCTCCGCCCTTCTCTGCAGCTTCGTAGGCGAGGCGCAGGCAGGGGAAGCGGGCGAAATCCGGGGGCTCGAAGTCGAGCCTTGAGAGCGCGGCAAGATCGAAGGTAAGCGTCGAAGCGGGCCGCTCTGGATAGGCCAGCGCGTAGAGGATGGGCAGGCGCATGTCGGTGACTGAAATCTGGGCAAGAATCGAACCGTCGACGTATTCGACAAGGGAATGGACAGTCGACTGCGGATGAACCGTGACCCGAACCTGACCGGGAGACAGGTTGAAGAGGCGACAGGCTTCGATGATTTCGAGGCCTTTGTTCAGCATTGTGGCTGAGTCGATGGTGATGCGCTGGCCCATGACCCAGGTGGGATGCTTCAGGGCCTGCTCGGGGGTGATATCGGCGAAGACTTCGAGCGGAGCCTGGCGGAAGGGACCGCCGGACGCTGTGAGCCAGATTTGTTTTACTTCGGCCGCAGTGCCGACTCTCATGCACTGGTGGATGGCGTTGTGTTCCGAGTCAATGGGCAGCAGAGGGACGTTGCGTTCGCGGGCGTCGCGGGTAAGGATCTCGCCCGCCGCTACCATGCACTCTTTGTTGGCCAGGCCGACGGGCTTTCCGGCGAGAATTGCGGCGTGGGTCGCTTCGAGACCGGCAACGCCTACGATGGCCGAGACGACGAAATCGACCTCGGCGTGGGTGGCGCAGGCGACGCTGCCGGCAGTGCCCCAGAGTACTTCGACGCCGGTAACGCCGGCGGCTCGCAGGCGGCTGGTAAGTTCAGAGGCCAGCTCTTCGGTGGCAAGGGAAATCAATCGAGGTCGCCAACGGAGAACCTGCTCGAAGGCGGCTTTCAGATTGCGTCCTGCGGCCAGGGTTGCAACGGAATAACGCTCGGGGTAAGACTCGACGATAGAGAGCGTGCTTTGGCCGATGGAGCCGGTGGAACCGAGGATTGCTAGGCGTTTCAAGTAATCTTTTGACCGAATTACAGCTAGAAATGCTGAATAACCTGAGCGTACCACAGCACCGGAGCGGCGAGCAGAAGCGCGTCGATACGGTCGAGGACGCCTCCGTGGCCGGGGAGCATGGTGCCTGAGTCCTTGACGCCGGCTGAGCGTTTGAGTCCCGATTCAGCGAGATCGCCCAGTTGCGCGGCCACGTTGACCACTACGGCCAGCAGCAGCCAATGCCAGACAGGGCCTTGAAAGGCGAGCGTCATCACGTCGCGCTTGACCAGTTGGATCGAGAGCGCAAGTAAACCAATCGTCACCAGCAGGCTGCCGAAGATCGAACCGATTGCTCCCTCCCATGTCTTATTGGGGCTAAGCCGGGGAGTAAGTTTGTGCCTCCCCACCGACCGCCCCACGTATAGCGCGACGATATCGCCAGACCAGACCACGCAGAAGAGAAAGGTCACCAGCCACCTGCCGTCTTCAGAGCTGCGGAGCGCAGGCAAGGCGACGAGGGTAAAGCCGGTGTAGATCAGGCAGAAGACTGCTGTAGCCGCATCCCGCAGTACGCGTTCGATCGGAGAAGCGAAGGCGCAGTAGACGAAAAGGGCCAGCGCCAGCGCTCCGAGGGCCTCGGAAAGCCGGTCAGGCCAGCGCAGCCAGACCGTAAATAAGAGACCGATGGCAACGAGTACCGGAATTCGTGGTGGCCGTGCGTCGGTTGCCTGAGCGATACCCAGGTATTCCCACGCGGCGAGCATAGCGACTGCGCAGGAGAACAGAGTGACCAGCCAGTCGGGTCCAAGAAAGACGAGCGCGATGACCAACGGGATAAGAACTAACGCTGTAAGTATTCTTTTCATTCCAACGGTGAGGATACACTGCCAGGCTGGGAGGGCTATCCGGCGACGGTGCGCTCGGTTGCTTCTTCGTTGGCCTGATCCTCTTGTCCGCCTTCGCGTTCGGCCTCGCCGAGGCCGCCGTAGCGGCGTTCGCGGCGCTGGTAGGCGGCGATGGCTTCGAGCAGGTGGATCCCGCGGAAATCGGGCCAGAAGCGCTCGGTGACGAAGATTTCGGCGTAGGCGATCTGCCACAGCAGGTAGTTGGAGATGCGCATCTCGCCTGAGGTGCGGATGAGCAGGTCCGGGTCAGGCATGTGCGCCGTGTAGAGATGCCGGTGCACGTCCTCTTCAGTAACGCGATCTGCGCTCAAACCCTTTTGTTTCAGCTCCGCAGCCAGGCCTTTGAAGGCATCTACCATCTCCGAGCGCGCGCCGTAGTTCAGAGCCAGCGTCAGGGTCGTGCCGGTGTTGCGGGAGGTGGCGTCGGCGGCCCACTGCATCTTGTCCTGAACCTCGGGGGGAAGTTCGTGGGTGCGACCGATGTAGCGAATGCGAACGTTGTTATCCATCATGCGCTGCAGGTTGCTTTCGAGGTAGCTCTTGAGGAGCATCATGAGAAAGCTGACTTCGGCACGCGGACGGCGCAGGTTATTTTCAAGTGAAAATGCGTAGAGGGTAAGCCAGGGAAGACCGATGCGGGAGGCTGTTTCGGTGACAAGCTGGACGCTCTTGGCACCCTGCTGGTGTCCGAGGAAACGCTTGAGGGAACGGGCTCCTGCCCAGCGCCCGTTGCCATCCATAATGATGGCTACGTGTTCCGGCAGCCGCGCAGGCGTAAGCGTCGCGTAGATGGCCCGCTCTTCGGGCGTAAGTTCATGAATCCGCGACGTGGCAGTCAGGTACAAAGGTTTGCCTCTTGCAACATCGACCGTAGCACAAGCGTCGATGGGTCGCAATCCATTCGCTGACTGGAACGAAGCGACGGCGCTCAGACGCCACGCGAATGAGAATCAGCAAGTTTGCCGATGTTTCGGGCGGAGATTGCAGCCAATCCACCGCCGGCAACCGAACGGAAAACGGCGCCGCGGCTTATGCGGTGCGGCGCTTGCCTCCCGACAGGTGCATGGCCATCTCACGAGCCCGGTCGCGCGCATGATTCAACAGCAATGAACGCTGCAAGGCCTCGAGCTTTGGAAGATACTGCGCGAGTTCCGCGAGGAACGGATCGGCCAGAATCTCGGCCGCCTCTTCGTCACGCTTACTTCGCCCGTCCCGCACTAGTTGGCAGATGTCCACTTCTAGGGCGCTTGCGAGCCTCTCCAGCGAGCCCAGCGTAGGAATCGCCTTGCCGTTCTCAATTTTTGAGATGTAGGTGCGGGGAACCTGCATGCGGCTTGCGAGTTGCCGCTGGCTCAAGTGGCGGGCCTTGCGAATGTCCTTCACCTGAGCTGCAACCCTGAGGCCGGCATCGAGGTTGCTGGCCGGACTCTCGCTCACTGCGACGACTTCCGCCGGGGCTGGCATTTCTTCCACATCCAGCGGCTTGTGGCACCGGCGGCACATGGAGTTGCTGGTTCGGAACTGCACCAGCGTACAGTGTTCGCAGCGCAAAACCTCGCGCGAGGGCATCGTTAAAGGCATCGTGACAGACACCTGAACAGGGGTCGTTGCCATAAGCTGTTTGCGGAGAGCCAGAGCAGGGCTTCCGGGTGATAACCGATCCACCACGTCAAGAGTTACTTTCATCCTGGGGAACCATAATTGTCAAGTGAAAAGTAGGGGTCATTCCGGAAATAAAGGGAAGATTCCCTAAGAAAACCGGAGAAACACGAACCATAAGAATAAACTATGCGTCCCCAGGAGCTGAGCATTTGTGGACGGATGGCTGATAATAAGTGCACAAATATGAGTGCGAATCGCGATACACCCTCACAAAATGGCTCTCACGACCGCGCCGCCGCCTGGGCTCTGCTCACCGAATGGACCCTGAGCGAGAGCCTGCGCAAGCATGCGCTCGCCGTGGAAACCTGTGTTGCCGCCTATGGCGAGGCTGAGGCCGACCGGCTTGGCCTGGCTGGCGACGCTCGTGAAGAATTGCTGAATCTATATGCGACGACTGCCTTGCTTCACGACTTTGACTATGAGCGCCACCCAACGCTCGATGAGCACCCGTTTGTCGGCGTGGCTGAGTTGGAGAGGCAGGGGTGGCCGCAGGCAACGCGCACGGCGATCCTCGGCCACGCGACCTATTCGGGTGTGCCGCGAGAGACGCATCTGGACAGAGTGCTCTTTGCTTGCGACGAGCTATCCGGTTTTCTGACCGCCTGCGCGCTCGTCAAACCCACCAAAGCAATTGTCGATGTCGAGGTTGCCGGTGTGCGCAAGAAGCTCAAGGACAAGGCCTTCGCCAAGGGCGTGAGCCGTCAGGATGTGATTCAGGGAGCGGAGGAACTGGGCGTCGATCTCGACGATCACATCGCGTTTTGCCTGGCGGCTATGCAAAAACGGGCAGCGGATCTGGGCTTGTAGCGCTGTATTACGTGAGAGTCCCGCCGGGCCATGGCGGAGATTGCCTGTGAATTCCGCAAAGGGGTTACGAAAAATATTACTCTTGGTCATTGAGACGGGTAAATCGTAACGTTACTATGAATGCATGAAACCCATCGCCGGTACCCTCCCCGAACCGAAGATGCAAAGCACGAAGAAGAAGCGCGCTCCTCAGGCTGCCGCAACGCTGCCTACGGCGCACGAGCGCGAGACGAAGACAAAGCAGGAAAAAGCCAAGGCGAAAAAGTCCGGCAGCTTTATTGGGACCTGGTGGCCGCTGCTGGTGGCTGTGTTCATCTCAGGCTTCGCGCCTGAGTGGCATGCTATAGCGGTCTCTGCCGGGATCTGGGCGCTGCGCTTTACGTTCCCTTACGCTCTGCTGGTAACGCATCGCGAGATCGGCATTGACGCGCAGATGGGCGCGATTCTGCCTGGCTTGGCGATCTATCTGCAGATCCCGATTGACGGCGCGTACCTGAGCATCACCCTCGCGCGCGGTAAGTCGTTGATATCGGGAATCGTTCAGATCCTGCTGATCCATGGGGTCTGCACGCTGGTGCTCTGGCTCCTGACGTATCTCTAGTTCCCATCCGGCGTAACAGGCAGGTCACCAGCGGGCAAGCATCTATTGCGCTCTATCGCGTTTCGCCTCCGCAGGCGTATAACTGACTTCTGGTGGAGGGGTGGTATGAGCCGATTTCAGTTCATTCAAGTTGAGTCCGCGCGCGGTGTTCAGACCATCACCCTGAACCGTCCAGACAAACGCAACGCTCTCAGTCCGGAACTCATAGATGAAATCTCGCAGGTGTTAAATGATGCCGCGAACTGCGACTGCGGGGTGGTCATCCTTACCGGAGCCGGATCAGCGTTTTGCGCCGGACTGGACATGGAACAACTGGCGACGATGACGGCGCGCACCGTCGAGCAGCATCGCCGCGACTCGGAGAATATGGCCCGGGTTCTGCGCACGCTTTACGAGTTTCCCAAGCCGATCATTGCAGCGGTCAATGGTCCTGCCATTGCCGGGGGGATGGGACTGGCTACGCTCTGCGACTTCACCTATGCGGTACCGGACGCGAGGTTTGGCTACACCGAGGTGCGGGTCGGATTTGTCCCGGCGATTGTGGCATCCTTTCTGTTGAGACAGGTCGGCGAAAAGCGCACTCGCGAATTGCTGCTTTCCGGTCGCATTCTCAAAGCCGACGAAGCCTGCCGCTTCGGCCTTATCACGCGTATTGTGCAGCCTGAAGAGCTGCTCGCGGAGGCGCACGCGCTGGCGCAAAGCCTGTTGATGAACAGTCCGGAGGCGATGCGCGCGGTGAAGGAATTGCTGGTTGGCCACTCCCGGAACCAGATTGACGAAGAAATCGAAGACGCCATCTCGGCGAACGCACATCACCGATCTTCAGAGGACTTCCGCGAGGGCGTGCGGGCGTTTCTGGCGCATCGGCGGCCCGATTGGCCGAGCATGCATACCAAGGTCTAGAGAAGCTCTGATTGAGCCAATCAGCTTCTAGAAGATCGAGTTCGGGAGTCGACCATCGTTCGGCATGCTCTTGCCCGCTGGGGCCGTAACCACTCCCACGAAAGAATCTGCTGTGCCGTAGTAAAGGAACCAATTCCCCTTGAAGAGAACGAGGCCTTCCGCGAAGGTCGTTCCGGCGGCGTACTGGCCGCTGCGTTCGTAAGACTTTTCTGGATACAGGCTGGGTTGATCTAGCCGCTTCAGCAATTTCGCCGGATGCTTCGGGTCGAAGAGCGCCTGTCCCGCGGCGTAGGCTCCTGCGCCAAGATCGGGGTCGGGATTCTTGCCTGCTTCGGCGTTCTTGCCGTTGTAGATCAGCACTATTCCCTGCCTGGTTAGGATCGCCGGCGGCCCAACTTCGGGGAATCCGCTGTCGAAGTGCCCGGGACGATCGTGAAGTACGACCACCGGTTTGCCGGGTGCGAACTCCACCGGGGTCCAGTGAATCAGGTCTTGCGAGCTTGCCGCGCGTACCTCGATCTCGCCCCAGTACATCCAGAATTTGCCTTGAATCTTCGCGGCAATCAGACGCCCCTTATCGAATGTGGTGACGATGCTGCCGGACTTGTACATGAGGGTTGCGTAGGGTCCGGTGTCGCCCAGAGCAGGACCGTGCTTGGTCCAGTGGACCAGGTCAGGCGAGGTGGCTATGCCGATGGTGTAGGTCTTGCGGTTCCACTGTGTGTAGGTGAGAACGTATGTGCCGTCGGGAGCCTCGACAAGGCGGGGGTCTTCGACGCCGCCGGGCCATTCGCGGGCCTTCTGACTGTCTTCGGCGGGATAGAGGACGGGTTCGGGGAGACGCGTGAAGTGGATGCCGTCCTCTGACTCGGCGAGGCCAAGACGCGAGGTGTGCATGCCTATCTGCATGGCGCCCGAGTCATCTTCGGCGCGATAGAGAACCATGATTTTGCCATTGCGCACAACGGCGGCGGGATTGAAGGTGTGCAGGGCTTCCCAATGAACAGGCGCGGGGCTCAGCGGATCGCGGAAAACGCTCTCGGGCCGCGGTTGAATCACGGGCGAGTCCACGGGGCGGGTGAATGGACCGAGCGGCCAATCTTGCGCCTGAGCCTGCGCCTGTGCGGAAATGCTGAAGAGGCTTGCAAGACAAAGCAAAAGGCGCAGCCGCATAAACATCTCGCCTAACTTCCCGGGAACGGGTTCTTCGCGCGCAGTTCGGCGACGATGACTTTGGCTGCTTCGCGGGCCTCGTCGCTGCGGTCAGGCGAAAAGCTGATTGCACCGACGCGGGCATGACCGCCGCCGCCGTAACGCTCGCAGACCTGCGCCAGGTTAACCATGTCTTCGCCCTTTGCCTTGGTCCACGGATTGGACCCGACTGCAACCTTGGTCCGGAAGCTCGACTTGGATAGGCCGATTGAGTAAGTCGCCTGCGGGTACAGGTAGTAGGGAATGAACTTGTTGAAGCCTTCTAGCAGGTGATCGGAGATGTCGAAGAAGATAGTGCCTTCTCGATACTCCGCTCGTTCGCGAATAAGAGCGATTGCGCGCTGATGCTGCTCGAGCAGCGGCGGGAGCAGGTTGGCGACGAATGGCTGGTTGAGGACTTCGGCGAGCGACATCTCCGTCAGCAGCGGAATCAGCTTCGGGATGAATTCGGGATCCTGCGTGGCCTCGATGATCAGCGTGAGTTTCATGGCCGGAGCGGCCATCTCAACGGCCGATTCGGGGCTTTCGTACTGTGCCCCGTCGACGATGTTTGCCCAGTGAATGAGGTCGGTCAACGGGGCGGTATCGAAGCCGAAACGCGTCGCTGCGATGTGCGCCAGATAGCCAGTGCAGGATGTGTATGTCGGATCGAAGAACTTATGTCCCGCACATTGTGGATCCTGTTTGCAGGCGAGGAAATTCTCATGATCTTCCGGAGTCAGAAAGGCCGACTGGTGATGATCGAACCACCAGGTAATCTTCGGAGACGCCGAATATTTGAAATCGACGATCGCGTTTTCGTCGCCGGTGAAATCGGCCTCGTTGAAGAGGGCACCGGCTCGATGCACCAGACCGTGATATTCGTAATTCGCGGGAGAGCCGGCGTCGATGCACTCGCGATGAAATCGTGTGAACAGCGATGCAGAGCAGGCTCCGTCAAAGCATTTGTCGTGATAGAAAACTCGAACCCGCAATCAGCCTGCTCCCTGGAGAAAAATCGAACTAGTCGCGGCATTGCATGACTGCGCCAGCCGCAATAGCCGAAGTGTTTAGCATCAGCGTATGAAGCGCCCGTGTCAAGCGCCCGGGCATATCACGGCAATTGCATGAACTGAAAAATGCGTCCTCGACTGCCAAAAAGCGAACAAAAGGAGTAGAACACCCCGGGGAGGGTGTGCTATTTGTTGACCTATTTCCAATTGAATGAATGACTTACTGGCTGTTTTAGGGGCTCGTAAGGCGCGATTTACCGGCGTTTTGCGCCGCTTTTGCGCACTTCTTGCTGCGAATCGATGTCAATCTGCGGTGGGGTAGAAGATAACTGGGAATGCTGCCAGATGTCGGGCCGCAGTTCTACTCCAGTATGCGCCTGTCAGAGGGAATTCCTCGCAGCCGGGGAGATACTGGGAGTGGATGGGTTTTGGGCGGACCTTATTCCGGCGGGTCAATTCGGCCGACGTGCCCTGCGTTCAGCAAGTTTGCCACCGAGCCAGGCGCATGGCATCGCCGTGACCACCAGAGAGATTGGGTACCAGTGCGGCCCGAATTCGGGCCCGAGGTTCCACGCAACAATTGCTCCCACTGTGGCAAGGACAAGCCCAATTGCACCGCCCACCAAGGCGTGAAACATGGGCCGGACTGGCGCGAGCCTGGCCGTGATGAAGCCACCCACGACCCCATAAGCCGATCTATACACGGTCGCCAGCAGAAGCAGCCGCTCGTCGGCGATCGGCTGACCCAGTTTGGGAAACAATCCGACCATGGACAACAAGGCGTCTGTTCCGAGCGAAAGAACGACCACGACGATAAAGCCTGCAACTACGGCCCAGATACTCCCCCAGATATGTCGACTGCCTTGCGTCTCGGACATTGCCTGCTGACTCCCCTCGTTGGACGCACCTTGCCCTAGGAATCGGGCGTAGGCTTCGGATTTCAGGCCGCTTACATCTGCCCGGGAATCATAGCCAACCCATCCACTGAGGCGAAAGCAGAAATCGCAATCATTTTGCGTTTATCTATTTATCCAGCTTGGAGCGGGGCAAAGGAACGCGCGCGCCGCCAGCCCCGTAAGATAACGTGACATTTATCCCATTCGCGATTTTTCTTCGTCCAAGGAAGCTGCATGAACACTGAAGATCGATTCCCTGCCGTGCCGACGGTTGTGGATTCAGGCAATACGCTTAATGCTTTTCCCGTAATGACTGCTGTTGCGCCTCCCCCGCTCCCTGTCGAGCCGGCTGAGACGCGCTTTTTGAAATGGGCACTTTTCAGCAACCAGGGGCTTCGGGCTGGCTGGTCGGTGGCAATTTTTCTGGTTCTAACTCTCATCCTCATGGGTGTCCTTAGAATCGCGACTAAAACGCTGCTTTCCAATGTCTTACACATCAAACTCAGCGCTCTGTCGCCGGCCTCAGCTCTGATCGGTGAGGCGATCCAGTTCATCGCGATCTTTGGGGCTGTCGCGGTCTGCGCACTGATCGAGCGCCGCCGGATACTGTCATACAACCTCATTGGCCCAACTCGCCTGCGCCACTTCCTGATCGGCACGGTCGCGGGATTTGCCGCGCTCTCGCTGCTCGTGGGTTCCCTTTACGCAGGGGGCTGGCTTCGCTTCGGTCTCGTGGCTCTGAGCGGTATCCAGATCGCTCAATTCGGGGTGCTCTGGGGCGTCGCATTTCTCCTCACGGGCTTTGCCGAGGAGGGCAGCGTACGGTGCTATCTCCAGTTCACGCTGACGCGTGGCATCAATTTCTGGTGGGCTTGCGGGCTGATTGCGGCGATGTGCGTGAGCGGCGTCTTGTGGGTTCACAACGAAGGCATGTGGGGCGTCTACGCCATGGCGGCGCTGGGGTTGCTTCCCTGCCTGATGCTTTACCTGAAGCGCTCTCAATCGGCCGGATTCTGGCAGGCGGCGTGGGTGACGTCTACCTTTTTCGGCTTCATCCACACGGGCAACAATGGTGAAACCTGGATCGGCATCTTCGCCGCGGCAGCTATCGGCTTTGTTTTTTGCGTCAGCATCCGGCTGACCGGCTCGGCCTGGTGGGCGATCGGCTTCCATGCCTCTTGGGATTGGGGGCAGACTTTCTTCTACGGCACAGCCGACAGCGGATACGTGGCGCAGGGTCACTTGTTCACGGCGACGCCAGCCGGAGCCGCGTTGTGGAGCGGCGGTCCGGATGGGCCCGAAGGCAGCCTGCTGATCTTGCCGATGATACTAACTACCCTTCTTATGATCGTTATCGTCTATCGTCGCAGGAGAACAGTCGAAACTCCTTCCCCGGCCTCTCAACCCCAGCTATCCTAAGCTGACAGATTGCGACGAGCAGATTTGAACCGGGAGATTGATCCTTTGATTAAGCCACGCCGTTGGTTGCACCGGAGCCTGTGGGCACTGGCAGGAGTTGTCTCTCTCGTTCTGCTGCTGGCGGCGGGTGGGTTGACCTGGCTGCACCACGCGATGAAAGCGTCCCTGCCGGTTGTGGACGGACAGGTGAAGCTTTCAGGTCTGGGCTCTCCCGTCACTGTCCGGCGCGATGCGCATGGAGTGCCGCACATTGAGGCGGCCAGCCTGGACGACCTGCTGCTCGCTCAGGGCTACGTGACGGCGCAGGATCGCCTCTGGCAAATGGATATGCTGCGGCGCAACGCCGCTGGCGAGTTCGCCGAGATTCTCGGCGTTTCGGGTGTCGAGCACGACAAGGCCCAGCGCGTGCTTCAATTCCGTAATGTGGCCCAACGTATCTACAGCAGCTTTCCTGATGCGGATCGTCATCGCTACGAGCAATACGCGGTGGGCGTGAATCTCTTTATTCAGCAGAACCAGGAACATCTGCCTGCGGAGTTTCGCTTTCTGCATTACCGGCCTCGCCCCTGGAGCGGCGTGGACTCGGTGCTGATCGGGCTGAACATGGTCCAGATTCTCGACACGCACTGGGACACGAAGCTTTCCCGGGAGCGCATTGCCAATCATTTGCATGACCCCAAACTGGAGGCCGATCTCTACCCGGTTGGATCGTGGCGCGACCAGCCTCCGACGGCGGCGGTCGCCGATATGACACAGCCCCATCCGGCGCCGATCACCGACGATGAGACCGACCAGACGCAGCTCGCGGTTCCGCAGGGTGGCGAAGATACGATGCGCCTCAGAGAATTGCAGGGGCTACCAACCTGCGACGGCTGCGCTGCAGGCTCAAACAACTGGGTGATCGCGGGCAAGCATACGGCGAGCGGAAAGCCACTGCTTTCAAACGATATGCACCTCGGCCTCAGTGTCCCCAACGTCTGGTTCATGGCGGACTTAAAGGCGCCCGGCCTGCACTCTGCGGGAGTCACACTGCCCGGCGTGCCCTTAGTGATCGCGGGCCATAACGAGCACGTTGCCTGGGGATTTACGGCGCTCTATGCCGACGTGCAGGACCTCTACGTCGAGAAGCTCGACGGCAAAGGCAACTACGTGGGTCCGCATGGCGACTGGCTGCCGCTGGCCCACTCACCGGAGACGATCAAGGTTCGCTTCGGCAAGGAGATCAAACTGGATGTGCAGCTGACGGCACATGGTCCGCTGCTGAATCCAATCTTCGCGAAAGAGACCCGCCCGATCGCCCTGCATTGGACGCTTTACGACCCCGCGCTGGCGGCGATTCCTCTCTACGAGATGAACACCGCGCCTGACTGGCAGCACTTTTCCAATGCGCTCAGTGCGTGGTGCTTTCCTACACAAAACGTGGTCTACGCCGATGATGCTGGCCACATCGCCTATCACGCCGTGGGCAAGGTTCCTCTGCGGCCGACAGGGCTTGTAGGCGTACCTATTCAGGACGAGCGGCACGAGTGGCAGGGTTATATTCCCTTCGACGAGCTGCCCTATTCGGTCGATCCTGCATCGGGGTTGCTGGCCACGGCTAACGCCCGGGTAACGCCCAACGATACGAAGTTCCCCCTGACGCTGGAGTGGCCTGACCCTTACCGCGCCGAGCGCGTTTATATGGACCTGCGCGGCCGCGACAAACTCACGCGTGAGGACATGCTCGGGGTCCAGACCGACATTTACAGCGCTGTCGATCAGGAACTGGCGCACCGATTCGCCTATGCCATCGACAGGACTGCCGGAGCAGACGCGCGGCTGAAGCAGGCGGCCGATCTGCTGCGCAGCTGGGACGGCCGCATGACGCCCGATTCTGCGCCTGCCTCGATTATCCTGCGCGCGCGACAGGCCTTCTGGCCTCTGATTCTCGAACCGAAGCTGGGCAGCGATGCCGCCGCGTACGACTGGGCAGAGTCTAACTTTGCCGAAGAAGAGATCATCATGCACGGGAGCTCAGATACCCCGAACAGCTGGCTGTCCGCCGGCTACAAGGATTGGGATGCGCTGTTGACCGAGGCCGTTCGCAAGGGGTTGGAGCGAGGTCAGGCCCCTGCCGATCTCTCGCACTGGAAGTACGGCGACTGGCACGTCGTCGATCTCGAACACCCTCTCTTCCGTCTGCTGCCTTTTGCGAAGGGCTGGTCGGGTACTGGCGTGTTGCCATTGAGTGGCGACACTATCACCGTGAAGCAGGTTGGCCGCGCCTTTGGGCCCAGCCAGCGCTTCACCATGGACTGGAGCGCCCCGGATGCCTCGACCGAGAACATCGTCCTCGGCGAGAGCGGCAACCCGGTGAGCCCGTGGTTCCGCGACCAGTGGTCTACCTACTATGGTGGAGCTACCTTCGCGCTCCCATTCTCGGCGCCAGCGGTCGCCGCACAGACGACGCACACGCTGCAACTGGTGCCGTAGGTGAATATTCCATTTTCCATCCGCCGCATTGTTGCGCCCCTGCGCTACTTTCGTTTCTCAGACGGAGTCCTGCTGATTCCGCTGGCTGCGCTTGTTGCCTGTATCCCCAGATTTCTGCGGGGGATTTCGTGCGGACACGATTTCGATTTCCATGTTGTCTCCTGGCTCGATGCATATCGGAGCCTGACAGAGGGCGTCTTCTATCCTCATTGGGCGCAAAGCCCCAATTGGAGCGCAGGGGAAGCGCGCTTCATCTTCTATCCTCCCATTACCTGGATGATCGGCGCGGTGCTGGCCATCTTTATCTACATCGACTACATCCCCGTCACTCTGGCATTCGTCTCGATGACATGTACCGGACTGGCCACGCGGGCTCTCGCTCGCCAGTTTCTGCCCGCCCGTGCGGCAACGCTCGCCGGCGTGCTGGCCGCGACCACTCCGTATGCTCTCTTTACGACGTACGAACGCGCTGCCTGCGCCGAGCTCGCCGCGGGAGTCTGTATTCCTCTGTTGCTGCTGTATACGTGGCGCCGTTGTGAAGCTGTCGAGGATGACGTTTCTCTCACACGCCGGGCATTTGACGGTTCGGCCGCTCCGCTGGCCGTGGTTCTCGCGCTGACCTGGCTTACCAATGCGCCGGTGGGCGTGATGGCCAGTTATCTGCTGGCCTTCGCGGCGGCGTCCGCGGCGATCCTGGTGCGGTCGTGGTGGCCGGTTCTGCGCGCAACTGTGGCGGCAATCCTTGGACTCGGTCTGGCGTCGTTCTTCATCGTCCCCGCGGCATGGGAGCAGCGTTGGGTAGCGATTCAGCAGGCTGTCGATGTAGGAATGCGCGTTCGCGACAGCTGGCTCTTCGCCCGGCACCCCAGTCCAGACCTCGAACTGCACGACCTGGTCCTGCTCTATGCTTCGCTGATTCTTACCTTCACGGCTGCCGCGGCTGCGCTGGCCGTCGGGATTGCGCTCCTGCGCAAAAAGCTGCCGCGTCAGGCGCGGCACATCTGGCTGCCGCTGGCGTTGCTGATTCCGATGATCGTGGCTCTGCAGTTGCCGTTCTCCGCGCCGGTCTGGCATCACCTGCCGAAACTGGAATTCCTGCAGTTTCCCTGGCGATGGCTGGTGGTGCTTGGCGTTCCATATGCAATCTTTCTCGCCGCGGTCACACCCCTCGCATCGAGATGGTCGCGCTTCTGGTCCTGCATTGGATGGACCGCCATTTTGCTCGTTTTCGCAGCTGTTGCCACTCTTTTCTTCTTTCAGGCATGCGATGAAGAAGATGATGTCCGTAACCAGTACGCCATCTTCATAGCCGGCACCGGAGTCGAGGGCACCGACGAATACGCGCCTGTCGGCAGCGACAATAGCATCGTCGCTTCAGGCCTTCCTGACGCCTGCCTGGTCGAAGACCCGCAGCAGAAACTGGGCCAGAACGATTCGGCGGACAATACCCAGGTTGAGCCCATCTGGTACGCCGAGCAGGGCTCCTGCGACGACACCTTCAAAGCGCAGCTCTGGGAGACTGAGCACAAGATCCTGCGAATCGATAGCGACCATGAGGGGTATCTGGTCTTGCGCCTGCGGCGCTATCCGGCATGGCGGATCACGGTCGACGGCAACTCGCCTTCGCAGCTTCCGGTCCGCGAAGACGGCCTGATCGTTGTGCCAATTGACGCGGGCCCGTCGATCATCGAGGTTCGCTGGACAACAACAGCGGACGTCCGGTGGGGAAGATGGATCAGCGTGACGGCGCTTGTCCTGCTGGTGGTCCTGTGGATAGCGGAACGCCGTCTTCGAAAACGGCGGCTTGCGCCAGTTCGTTTATCATCGTAAGAATGCCTGTAGAAGTTAAATCCGATGTAAAGTCGCTCATCCGGGAAGGCGCGGAGCTGACAGATCAGGCTCTCGAAGCCCTCATTCCCACTACTGCGACCGTTCCTGCTTCCATCCACGGCGCGATGCGCCACTCTGTCTTTGCCGGGGGCAAACGCCTGCGTCCGGTGCTCGCTATTCAGGCTGCCGTTGCGGTTTCCGGCTCCATTCCGGCTGGCATCGGCAATCTGGGTGCGGCAATCGAGATGCTGCATACCTATTCGCTCATCCACGATGATCTGCCTGCTCTGGACAACGACGATCTGCGTCGCGGAAAACCAACCTGCCATGTGGTCTTTGGCGAAGCGATCGCCATACTGGCCGGAGACGCGCTACAGACCCAGGCCTACGAAATTCTGGCTGGCCTCGCCACACCTGCAGCGGCCACCGTTGAAATCATCCGCCTCATCGCGCAAGCGACCGGCACCGTGGATGGCATGATCGGCGGACAGGTGCTCGACCTTGAGGGCGAACATCAGAAGGCGACCCCGGCTCTCGTAGAGGCGATCCATCGCGCCAAGACGGGGGCGCTGATTCGTGTCAGCGTCGTGACCGGCGGCATCTTCGCCGGGGCCAGCGCAGATCAGGTAGCACGCCTTGACACCTTCGGGCGCAAGGCCGGTCTCGCCTTCCAGATCGTCGACGACGTGCTGGATGTAACGCAGGATTCCGCCCAGCTCGGCAAGACTGCCGGCAAGGATCTCACCAGCGACAAGGCTACCTGGCCCGCCGTCTTCGGCCTTGAACAAAGCCTCAAGGACGCTGACCGGCTGATTGGCGAAGCCTTTGCCGCTATCGAGCCCTTTGGCGCAAAAGCCGATGGCCTCAAGGCGGTTGCCCGCTTCCTTGTGGAACGAAAGAGCTAGGCGGAAGCACCGAATATGGCTTTGCCAAAGGCTTTTCAGGAACTGCCGCCGCTGACTGCGGACGATATTCGCACGGCGCTGCGCGACTGCTTCGACCCTGAGGTCAAGCTGAACCTCGTCGACCTGGGACTGATTTACGACGTAGCCATCGAGAGCGACCCGAACGCCACGCCAGCCTTTCCGCGCCAGCGCGTCAAGGTCACCATGACGTTGACGACGCCGCAATGCCCGGCGAGCGGACTCATCTTCGAACAGGTGCACAACCGCCTGGCGAGTATTCAGCAGATAAGTAAGGTTGACGTTGAACTTGTGTGGGAGCCGAAATGGACTCCGCATCGCATCAGCGCGGCAGGCCGCCAGCAGTTAGGGCTCTAACTCAAACTTACTCAGACAGTAACCGGATCGGTCAGCTTTTTCCTGGCAGTAAGCTTTCGCCCCAGCCGTATCGATGGATCTTCTACGAGCACGTGGAATACCTGCGCCAGCACCAGCGAACCGATTACCACTGCGGCGCTCAATACGATGCTGTTGATCCTCCCATAGAATAAATGAAAGATCGTCGCCAGCAGTGTAAGGTGGACGAGATAGAGACTGTAAGAGACTCTCCCCAGCCACTCGATCGGCTTGATGGACAGGGCATTGCTGATGTAAGGCGCGCCGACGCAGAGAATGATGATCAGGATAGCGCCGATTCCGATCTGGATATCTTCGCCTGACTCTACCAGGCGGATCCCGATAAGCAATGCAGCAAAAACAAAGATTTTGTGAAACCTCGCAATAAATCGGCGGATAGCGTCCATATTCTCGCGAGCCAATATACCGGCGATGAAGAGCGGCGTGTAGTAGCCGATATTCTCGAAAGCTTCTGTGATGTTTCGATTGAAGAACGGCACGTAGTTATTGCTGCGCATCACCAGGTAGCGGAAGAGAAGTTCCATTCCGACGGCCACGATGGCGGCGGTTTTGGTTCTTCCCTTGGCGAGGAAATACAGCGCCGGAAAAATCAGCGAGATGCGCAGCTCGATGACCAGGCTCCACAAGACGTTGATCAGTGAACAATCAGCCTGTGAGCCGGTCATGAGGATATGCCGGGCTACCAGACCGGCGGTCACCGGCTCATTCCACAGCACCTGATTGAACCACGCGCCCAATTGGGGAATCGGCTGGGGCGCAACCATGAGATAGGCTGCGGCAGCCAGAAGGACGCCAGCAATGCAGGGGATCATCAGGCGGCAAAGCCTTCGAATCAGGTAAGTCCAGTAATTGAAGTTCTTGCCGATGGAGATGCTGAGCGCAAAGCCGCTGAGCACAAAGAAGAGCATCACTGCCGAGCGTCCATCCACAAAAAGGCGCAGCGGCGAGTGATGAAGGATCGGCCCCAGTACCTTGTTGCTGCCGTCAAGGTCGAGGGTATTGTCGAGGTGATGAAATACCACGATCAGCGCGGCCAGCCCGCGCAGTGAGTCCAGCGCGATGATCCTGCGACTTCCCTTCTCGACGTTCGGCACCGCTGGCGCGACTCGCGATCGCACGCCACCGGGCTGAGAAACAGAATTCGAAGTGATCCGGTTCGCAGTCATTCAGCGGACGGCCTCCAGGGCTGATCGCGGTCGCGGATCACCCGCCTTGATAACCATCCAGACATCTGTCGTGATTGGCGCAAGAGCTTGCCTTAGTTTCCCATGAAGGCGAGGCCCGGGCAAGCAATCAAAGGGGCCAGCGGTGTGACGCGATCGGGGAATACCGCTCCGTGCGAATTTGCGGCACCCAAAGGTTAGCGGCGGAGAATGCTCTGAATTCTCTGCCCCTGGACAGAGGCCTCGGCCATGTACCGCTCGACCTGATCGAGAAAATCCTGCGCCTGATTGAGATAATCGGGCAGTTTCTTCCAAAATGTGGTGACGACGTCCTGCTCCTCGATCAGCGCGAGCGCCGTTCCAGCGGCGGCGACGGCCAGCCCGGCACGGCGGTTTCCGGTCACCATAAGCGCACCGCCGGCGACTACTGCGCCGGCAGCCACCCAGGTTGGCCAGTCCTGCGATTTTACTTCGTAAGCCGGGGCCGGAAGACTGGCCGATCCCTGCGCGTGGGAGGCTATGGCGCGATTCGTTCGCATCTGTGCATATTCGCCGGAACGGGGGATAGGGACTGCAACCATATTGCTCTCCTTTTTACCTGTGCTGCATGGCTATTAGGCCGATATTGCTAGTCCAGATCGAACTCGCGAAGCGGCTTGCCGGCGGGCGCGTCCTTGGCCTTTCGCAAGGCTTCTTCGAATTTCTTTTCGAGCAGATCGCCTTTATTCTTCTCGGCTTCCACCGACTGGCGGAAAATGGATTCCGTCCGCTCGTCCTGCTCGCGCATTGCTTTAGCTGCTGTCGCCAGATCCTCGAAGGTTCGCTTGCGCGGAGCGGAGGTGTGGCTGATCAGCGAACCCGTCTCTGCGTCAATACGCAGCATCGCGGAGCAATCCGGACAGGCGATCTCGATGACCCGGCTTTTAGTCTTGGCAGCCATTTCCAAATGGAATTGTAGGGGCTGGGTGGCCGGCTTGTCGCTCAACTTTACTCATTTTTGGTGGTTACCTCGTTATATATGTGGTTACTGGTAATTCAAATAAACGCTTATTCACGCAAGTTCCGGAACACGACGGATTTCAAAGAGAAATTGGCGAGTACGCCAATGGCGTATACTTGCAATGGATATGGAGTTTATCAAGACCCCTACGTTCACCCGCATGATCACTGACTTGGTTGGCAATGAAGCCTATCGGGGACTTCAAAATGCCTTAATGGAAAACCCGACGCGTGGCGCTCTCATTCGGGGTGGCGGCGGCATCCGCAAACTTCGTTACGCGCTTGCAGGAACAGGCAAGAGCGGCGGTATCCGTGTCATCTATTTTTGGAAACAGAATCAGCAGCAAATTTATCTGTTGGCCATTTACCCGAAGTCAAAGAAAGACAACCTGTCCGACAAAGAAACAGCGATTCTGCGCGATTTGGCAAAGGAGTTATGACGATGGAAAAGGACTTGTTCGACGATATAGTTCAAAGTCTCAAGGAGGCCAAAGCTATAGCCAGTGGTGCAGTTGTGGCTTCTCGGCGTTTCCACGTTGCGCCGCCCGAGGTAAAGGCCGTTCGCGAGAGGGTCGGTCTTTCGCAAAGTGAGTTCGCTGGCCTGATGCAGGTCAGCGTCAAGACCCTGCAAAACTGGGAGCAAGGCCGACGCACTCCGACCGGACCAGCAGCCGCGCTACTTAAGATTGTCGCAAACTCGCCTGAAGTGGCAATCAGGTCATTGCACCAGTAGGCACCCTGAGGTTGGGCCGCTTTTCGACTGATTTGCCCCCACGTATGATCGGGCCGTCAGCCTTTCGCAGATGCCGAAGCCAGCTTGGCTTCGGCCTCATTGATGACGCGCTCGGCTTCGGTGTACTTCTCTTCGCTGTCGCCGGCTTCGCTCCACAACTTGTGGCCATGTTCCAGCTGCTCTTTGGCTCTGCCGACATCAATTTGCGATGGCGCGATTGCATTGTTCGCCAGGATCGTTACGCGATCCGGCAGCACTTCCACGAAGCCCCAGCTTACGTTGTAGCGATTCGAATTGGCCGAGTTTTCGCCTCCGGACGCGCCATGAAGCGTGACGTCGCCGGCGCCCAGCTCGGCCAGCAAAGGAGCGTGCCCGTAGAGCACCTCCATGTAGCCGGTCTTGGCGGGCAGTTCCACCGCGTCCGCGTCCTGCTCAAGCAGGATGCGTTCGGGGGTTACCAGACGGACTCGAATTTTATTTTCTGCAGCCATAACTACCTTTCAGTGTGAGTGTGAAGTGCCAAGTCTTTTCACACTCACACTCCACACTCACACCTGCCTTTACGCCGTCGCCTTCATCTTCTCTGCGGTTTCGATCACTTCTTCAATCGTGCCCTTCATGTAGAAAGCCTGCTCGGGAATGTCATCGTGCTTGCCTTCGATGATCTCCTTGAAGGAGCGCACGGTATCCGCGATCTTGCAGTAGCGCCCCGCGATGCCGGTGAACTGCTCGGCGACGTGGAACGGCTGCGACAGGAACTTCTGCACCTTCCGGGCCCGGGCTACGGTGATTTTGTCGTCATCACTCAACTCGTCTATGCCGAGAATAGCGATGATGTCCTGCAGATCTTTGTAGCGCTGCAGGATGCGCTTGACGCCCTGAGCCACGTCGTAATGCTCCTGACCGACGATCCGTGCCGAAAGAATACGCGAGTTCGAGGCCAGCGGATCGACTGCCGGGTAGATGCCCAGTTCCGACAACGGACGGCTGAGCACGGTGACGGCGTCCAGATGGGCAAAGGTCGTCGCCGGAGCGGGATCGGTCAAGTCATCGGCGGGCACGTAGACGGCCTGCACCGAGGTGACGGAGCCCTTCTTGGTCGAGGTGATGCGCTCCTGCAATTCGCCCATTTCAGTCGCCAGGTTAGGCTGATAACCGACAGCGGAAGGCATACGGCCAAGCAGCGTGGAAACCTCAGAACCGGCCTGCGTGAAGCGGAAGATGTTGTCGATGAAGAGCAGCGTGTCAGCGCCTTCTTCGTCGCGGAAGTGCTCGGCGACGGTGAGGGCAGTGAGCGCAACGCGCAGACGGGCTCCTGGCGGCTCTGTCATCTGGCCGTAGATCAAGGCGGCCTTGGACTTCGAAGGATCGCCCGGTGTGATAACGCCCGACTCGGTCATTTCGAGCCAGAGATCGTTACCCTCGCGGGTGCGTTCGCCAACGCCGGCGAAGACCGAGAAGCCGCCGTGATTCTTGGCGACGTTGTTGATCAGCTCCATGATGACGACGGTCTTGCCAACGCCGGCGCCACCGAACAGGCCGATCTTACCGCCCTTCAAAAACGGCTGGATCAGGTCGATGACCTTGATGCCGGTTTCGAACATCTCTTCCTGCGTGGATTGCTCGTCAAATGCCGGAGCTGCCCGATGAATCGGCATGCGCTTCTTTTCACCGACCGGACCGAGTTCGTCGACCGGCTCGCCAACGACGTTGAGGACGCGTCCGAGCGTTTCGCGGCCCACCGGAGCGGTGATCTGCGTGCCGAGGTCGAGAGCATTCATGCCGCGCACCATGCCGTCTGTTGCGGTCATGGCGACGGTGCGCACGCGCCCCTCGCCGAGGTGCTGCTGCACCTCGAGGATCACGTCGATCGGAGTCGGGACGGTGAAGCCCTCGCTGGTTACGCGCAGCGCCTGATAGATCGGAGGCATGTGCACTTCTTCGAACTGAACGTCCACCGCGGGACCGGAAATCTGAATTACCTTGCCAATATTCTTTGCCATATCTGCCTTCTCAAAAATCCTGTGCGTACTGCTTAGACGGCTGCCGCGCCGCTCACAATTTCGATGATTTCCTTGGTGATCGCCGCCTGACGCAGTCTGTTCATCTGCAGCGTGTAGCTGTCGATCATCTCGCTGGCGTTGTTGGTCGCCGAATCCATCGCCGTCATACGAGCAGCGTGTTCGGCCGCAACCGACTCGGCCATCGCGTGGAACAGCATTGCGGACACATACTGCGGCATGAGGCCGTTAAAGAGCTCCTCGGGAGACTCATCGTAGATGTAGTCCACCTCGGCGGTGCCAAACTTGCTGGACTCCGCATCGGCCTCTTTGGTGTCTTCTTCCTCAAGCTCGATGCCGGACGAAACTGCGGCCCTTGCCGCCGCTTCGCGCTCTTCCCTGGTTGGCTCGATCGAATCGGCGATATCGTGCTTGCCCAGCTCGATGATGGGCAGCAGACGCTCCGTCACCACGCGCTGGGCTATGACTGACTTGAATTCGTTGTAGACGATGTAGCAGGCGTCGATCTCTTCGTGCACGTAGCGCCGGATCACTTCCTGCGCCAGCTCGAACACGCTGCCTGCGCTCAACTTTTCGAGCATGGAGACGTTGTCGCCGACGACTTCGATGTCGCCCTTGCGCTCGCGAACCTTCTCGGTGATCGCGTGGCCATCGGCTGGATTCTCAACCTGCTTCTCGCTGTAAACCGCGGCCGGATAGCGACGCTTGAACTGGTCGGTCGCCTTTTTGCCGACAGACTCGATGTCTATCTCCTTGTCGCCGTTCGCATTCAGGTATTGAAAAGCCGCCTTGAAGATATTGCCGTTGAATGCTCCCGCAAACCCGCGATCGCCGGCGACCACGATCACCAACACGCGCTTCTCGGGGCGCATGGCAAACAATGGATGCCGCAAATTGCCAGTCTCGGGATCGATAATCTCGATGCGCCGGATCAGCGACTCAAGCACGCTGGTAATCATCTGCGCATACGGCCGCGCCGCCATAGCGCGGGCCTGGGCGCGACGCAGGCGTGCAGCCGAGACCATCTTCATGGCCTTGGTGATCTGCCGCGTGCTCTTTACACTGCGGATGCGTCGTCTTAGATCGAGTACGCTAGCCATCGCTTACTTCTTGTCCTTGTCCTGTAGCGTCGCCTTGAAGTTTTCCGAGTATTCCTTCAGCGCATCATGCAACCGCTTCTTGATGTCGTCGTCGAGCTGTTTCTTCTTCTCGAGGTCACCCATCAGGGCGCTCTGCGCAGACTCCAGGTAAGTGTAGAGACCATCTTCAAAACCGCGAATCTCGGAGACCTGGAACTGATCGAGGTAACCCTGCGTTCCGGCGAAGAGAATCACAACCTGCTGCATCCAGGTCAGCGGCTGGAACTGCGGCTGCTTCAGCAACTCGGTCAGACGCTGTCCGCGGGCCAACTGCTTCTGCGTTTGCGGGTCGAGGTCGGAACCGAACTGCGCAAATGCCGCTAGTTCGCGGTACTGCGCAAGATCGAGCTTCAATGTCGAACCGACCTGCTTGACTGCTTTGATGGCTGCCGAAAATCCTACGCGGCTCACAGAAGCGCCCACATTCACTGCAGGACGGATGCCGGAGTTGAAGAGATCGGTTTCGAGGAAGATCTGACCGTCGGTAATTGAAATCACGTTGGTCGGAATATAAGCCGAAATGTCGCCCGCCTGCGTCTCGATGATCGGCAGTGCAGTCAGCGATCCGCCGCCTCGCTTCTCGCTCACTTTTGCCGAGCGCTCAAGAAGACGCGAGTGGAGATAGAAGACGTCTCCGGGGTACGCTTCACGGCCCGGAGGACGGCGCAGCAGCAGCGAAATTTCGCGATAAGCCATCGCATGCTTGGAGAGATCGTCGTAGATCACAAGCGCATGACGGCCGGAATCGCGAAAGAACTCGCCCATCGCTGTCGCCGCGTAAGGCGCCAGGTACAGCAGCGGAGCTGGCTCGGAAGCGGATGCGGCGACGATGATCGTGTGCCCCATCGCTCCGGCTTCTGTAAGAGTCTGCACTACCTGTGCAATGGAAGAACGCTTCTGACCGATCGCGCAGTAGATGCAGATCAGGTTGTTCTTGGCGCTGTTGATGATCGTATCCAGCACGACGGCGGTCTTGCCGGTCTGACGGTCGCCGATGATCAGCTCGCGTTGTCCTCGGCCGATCGGGATCATCGAGTCGATGGCCTTGATACCCGTCGCCATCGGCTCGCGCACCGGCTGCCGGTCAACGATGCCGGGCGCGAGGCGCTCGACGGGAAGCGTATCCGTGGTGGCAATCGGCCCCTTGTCGTCGATCGGCTGGCCCAGTGCATTGACCACGCGGCCGATCATGGCGTCGCCCACAGGCACGCTCAGAATCTTTCCCGTCCGCTTGACCTCGTTGCCTTCAGACAACTCCGTATAGTCGCCCAGAAGGACCGCGCCTACCTGATCTTCTTCGAGGCTCATCGCCAGTCCGGCAATGTCATGCGGGAACGAAAGCAATTCGCCCGCCATGACCTTATCCAGCCCATGAATGCGCGCAATGCCGTCGCCCAGGGAAATGATGGTGCCTACTTCATCGACCCTGACCTTCGAGTCGTAATTCGCGATTTGCTCGCGGAGTATCTGCGAAATCTCGCCTGCTTTGATCTGAGCCATTGCTCTTCCTGTTCTTTCCTGTGTTTCTGTCTTGAAAACCTGATCTGTCTTATCTAAGCGGAGCGAAACGACCCGCCGTTCACTCCATCAACTCTTGAGCTCTTCCTTCAGCCGCTCGACCCGTCCCAGGATCGAGCCGTCGTACACCGTAGAGCCTATTCGGACCACTACGCCACCGAGGATCGATTCATCCAGCTTGAAGGTGGCTTCCACCTGGCCCTTGGCGAGTTTCGCCACCTGCTCCAGAAGGGATGCCTTGTCTTCGGCGTTCAACTTGCGCGCGGTGGTTACCTCTGCCTGGAACACGCCGAGTCGAGCCTGCAACTCCTTGTGATACTCGGCCACTACTTCATGCGCCGCACCGATCCGGTCATGCTCGATCAGCACGGCCAGCAGATTGCGCACCTGCGGAGCGAGTCGAAGCTGGCCCTTCATCTTGTCGAGCGCTGCGATCTTCTGAACCGCGGGCACCGAGGGGTCTTCGAAGACCTCTCGGAGCTGATCGCTGCCATCCCAGGTGCCGAGGAAATCGCGCAACTGCTTCTCGACGTCGGCTGGTTCGAGTTGAAACTGCGCAACAACATCGGCAAAGGCGCGTGCGTAGCGAGAGACGAAGGCTGCCATTATGCGTGACCTCCGTTGCCGTCCTGAGTGGAGCGCCGCTTATGCCCCTGCTTGCCGCTGACGTCATTCGCGAACTCGGCGATCAGGGCGTGGTCCGTCTCATCATCCAGAGTCAACCGGCTGAGAGCGCGATCGATCGCCAGATCGGCGGCGAACTCCTTCAATCCGCGCCGCGCCTGCGCTCCAGCGATCACAATCTCCTGCTCGGCTGCCGCAACGATACGCGCGCTTTCTTCTTCAATGGAAGCTTTGAATCGCGCTTCGTCGCCCTTCATGTCTTCCTCAACCTGCTTACGAATGGCGCTGATTTCCGCGTCGAGGCCAGCCAGCCGGGCTTCTACCGCCGTCAATCGTTCGTTGGCGTCTGCCGTCTTAGCATGGGCGACTTCGAGTTCCGCGCCCAGCCGCGCGGAACGCTGACGGAAGGCCTTGGGAAGCATTTTGAATAGCGGAATCCCCACTGCCAGCGCTATGACCGCGAAATTGATGTACTCGAAGCCTTTCGCGGTCGTCTCGACATCGAGATGGAGCAGGTTCGCAGCCCATTGCACACTGGGCGAATGCCGGTAGGCATTGGTTTCGTCCGCTTCGGATTTCTCAGTCTTTTTGTCTTCCTGATTTACTGACTTTTCCCCGGATTGTGCCTGTGGGGTGGCAGTGGAAGGAGTGGATTGGGCAAAGAGGCTGCCCTGAATGCCTATAGGCAACGCGATCCACAACATGAGGCATAAGGTGCGACGAGTGATGGTCTTCGAGAAAATCAACGGGAACCCCCGGCAGTCGCCGGCATTACCGCACGTACCACCTGTTCAGCCAACTGGTCGGCTCCGGCCATGAGCGTCTTGCGAGCCGCTTCCGCCTCGGCCTCCAAAGCCAGCTTGGCCTCCAGTACACGCTGGATAGCCTTTTTGCGGGCTGCATCCAGCACGGAATCGCGCTCCTGCGCCCACTGGTGCAGCCGCTGCTCGCGGACGTGAAAGACTTCGTTGCGCGCATGCCTGAGCTTATTGGCGTATTCGGCGGTCTTGGCTTCGGCGGCAGCGATGGCCTTATTCGCTGCTTCCACGGCGCCTGTGGTGCGCGCACGGCGCTCTGCCAGGACCCTGGAAAGCGGTCCCTGCACCAGGAATTGGTAAGCCAGCACCAGGAAAATGAACAAGATAAGCGTCGGAAGCGAACTGAGCAGAAGATTCCCGACTTGTTGGATGATTTCTTGCATGATGGTATGGAACGCCTGTTTCGGGGGTTTTGGCGCAAATGCGCGGGAACATTCTTTTGTAACAGGGGCAAAACCCTATGTCAATCAGTCCAGAGGCTTGGTTTCGGAACGGGAGTAACCCAGGTTCCGGCCATGAAAATGGCTAAAAAGATTTGTGTTGCAGCAGCGAGAAACGGGCTTAGACTTAGGTTACACCTCGACCCGGTTCAGGGTCCAGCGGGCTGCAGACCTCGGGAAGTATCTCCACTCCCGCCGGCTGCAGCCCACCTTATTTCTGAGCATACGCAGATGAGATAAAAGACCCTGAGTGCTGGGGCCTTTCTAATCCCTGGTCCCGAGCCCCTGTTGTATCCGCCCCACCAGCGAAGCGGGCCCTCTGACCGACAAATGCACCACTTCTCCTTCGAATGCGCGGCTATGAATCACCATTCCACCCTCGATTGCAGCCAAAGCGGCGCCTTCGGATTGCGGGACGATCAGTTCTGCGTCGACCAGCGGATCGGCGGTGAGCGCTTCGTCGATCGCATTGAGAAGTCCTTCGATTCCCTCGCCGGTTTGGGCTGAAACCGTCACGATGCCCCGCGTTCCCAGCCCGGCGCGCTCTTCCGGAGTCAGCAGGTCGATCTTGTTCAGCACCTCTATGCGCGGCTTGTCCAGAACTTCCAGCTCGCCCAGCACTTTCTCCACCTGCGATTTCTGCTCGTCGCCATAGGCTGACGAAGCATCTCGCACATGCAGCAGGACCTCTGCGCGCTCCACCTCTTCAAGCGTGGCGCGAAAACTGGTGACCAGCGTATGCGGCAAGTTGCGGATGAAGCCTACCGTGTCGGAGAGGAGAATGCGGCGACGGCTGGGCAGCTCGAGCGCGCGTAGCTTCGGATCAAGCGTGGCAAACATCCGCGAAGAAGCCAGAACCCCTGCACCCGTCAGCCGATTGAACAACGTGCTCTTGCCGGCGTTGGTATAGCCAACCAGGGCCACCGTCGGCACAGGAACCGCCTCACGGCGCTGACGCTGCTGGCGGCGAATCTTCTTCACCGAGTCGAGTTCGCCGCGCAAGTGCACGAGGCGGCGCTGAATTCGGCGGCGATCGGTTTCGAGCTGCGTTTCGCCGGGGCCTCGCGTGCCGATACCGCCGCCCAACTGCGACATCGCTTTGCCACGCCCGGTCAGGCGCGGAAGCATGTATTCAAGCTGCGCCAGCTCTACCTGCAACTGGCCTTCTCGGGTTCGCGCATGGCGGGCAAAAATATCCAGGATCAACTGCGTTCGGTCGAGAACCAGGCAGGGTAGAAGGCCTTCAAGATTGCGCAGTTGTGTCGGTGTCAGGTCATGGTCAAAAACAACCAGATCGGCGTTATTGGCGGCGGCAATTCCGGCGATCTCCTCGACCTTGCCTGCACCAATCAGCGTTGCCGCATCGGCACGGCTCCGCCGCTGCATCACCTGCGCAACAACGACTCCGCCCGCGCTCTCGACCAGTTCGCGAAACTCCACCAGCGAAGCGTCAGCGCTGAGCGCTGTAGACACGCCAGAATTCGCAGGAGCAGAGAGCATGAGCGGGTCTGAGTGGAGATCCGCGTTCTCGGCAGGATCGTCCCAGTCCGAGGCTTCTGACGAAGCCGCGAGCGCAGCGGCGCGCGCGCCTTCAGCGCCTGCGCGACGAACTGCGGTGCGACTGGAGATATCCACTCCAACCAGCACCGCGCGTTCCTGCCGGCCGCGATTTGTAGACACATCTCCACTTGCAGGTCCAAAACCAATTCTGGTCTCGTCCCTCACCGAGTCGCCTTGATGATGCTTCCGCTGCTTAGGAATAGTCGCCTGCAAAGAGCTTGTCTGGCTCGTCCCGCATGTCTACGGGGTCAATGGAGCTGGCGCCGGGTTTGGGGCACTGGTCCCTGTTGACGACGCTGCAGTTCCCGGACCCGCTGGACGGAATTCCGGAGCGTGCATCACACTTCGATTGCTCACGACCGTCGAGATCGCATGTTTGAAGATCAACTGCTCCTGGCTGTTGTTCTCAAGCAATACGGAATACTTATCGAAGGATCGTATTTTTCCAGTGAGCTTGACGCCGCTGACCAGATAGATGGTGATGGGGGTTTTGTCCTTGCGGACCGTGTTCAGGAAGGTGTCCTGAATATTTTGTGCCGGCTTGTTATCCATGTGCCGATCTCCTGCTTTCCCGTTCTCAAATTGTGTTCATTCGATCTGGAATCACTCCGGCGGAAAACGCCTTTCAGCGTTGAATCCAAACCCGAATTGAAACACCGGGTTGGCGCTGCAGCCGCATGATTCTTCCCTGCCTGTGACTTCCCCTTGTTGCCAAACCGGCCGCCGAACTCGATTGCGAACTGCATTGAGTTCGGCTCCGCAGTATACCAATCACATTATGGGGGTTAGGACAGCGTTTCAACAATCCCATCCGAAACAAACTCCGAGATAACCTGACGAATAGCAGCCCGGCATCAAGTTGGACGCCCGATTGATAAGATGGGCTGGTGGCAAAGCAAGATACTTCCGTCTCAAATCCTGATGCCGGCTCAGTGCCTGTACCAATGTTGGACCTCTCCCGCCAATACATTCCTATCCGCGAGGAAATTCTCGCCGCGCTCGCCGACGTCGTAGATAACCGGCAGTTCATCCTTGGCCAACCCGTCGCGGCCTTTGAGCGCGCCGCAGCAGGGCATCTCAACGTCGCGGAAGCGGTAGGTTGCGCATCCGGCACCGATGCCCTCTGGCTCGCGCTGGCGGCCGCCGAAATTGGGCCGGGATCGGCTGTGGTCACTACGCCGTTCAGTTTCTTCGCCTCCGTCAGCTCTATAGTGCGCGCTGGAGCCAAACCGTTACTGTCCGATATTGACCCGGTTACCTTCAATCTCGATCCCGCCGGGGTTGAGCTGTTGTTGCAGCAGCCACAGCCAGTACCGGTGAAGGCGCTGCTCCCCGTTCACCTGTACGGACAATGCGTACCCTGGCCCGCGTTTGCGCAGCTAGGCGAAAGGTACGGGCTAGCTCTCATCGAAGACGCGGCCCAGGCCTGGGGCTCCGGCTGGGACGGTAAATCCGCCGGATCGCTGGGCGACATCGCTGCCTTCAGTTTTTATCCCACTAAGAATCTTAGCGCCGCTGGTGACGCGGGCCTGGTTACAACCAATAATCCCAGGCTGGCCGAACGCGCGCGAATGCTGCGACAGCATGGAATGCGCGAGCGCTATCACCATGACGAGATGGGCTGGAATGCGCGGATGGACGGCTTCCAGGGAGCTGTGCTCGGCGTGCATCTCAAATACATAACCCAGCGCAATGCGATGCGCCGGGAAGCCGCCCTGCGCTACACGCAGCTCTTCGCGGATGCAGGCCTTGCGGAGTCAGGCGTTTACCCGGATCGCGGTGTGATCCTTCCGAAGGAGATCGAAGGCAGCCAGCATATCTGGCATCAGTATGTCATTCGAGCGCCGCGCCGGGATGCGCTCCGTGAATACCTTACCAGCCGGCAAATCGGGTCGGAGATTTATTACCCTGTTCCGTTGCACCTGCAGAAGGCGCTGGAGTATCTGGGCTACGGGATAGGAAGCTTTCCCGAGACGGAGCGGGCGGCGCACGAGGTACTGGCGCTGCCCATCTTCCCCGAAATCCGGGCGGATGAGCAGGAACGGGTGGTCGCCGCCGTGGCCGAATTTCTAAGTTAGAACGTTCATTGCCGTTTCACTGAGGTACCCCATGCCAGACAGACAAATTATCCTCAGAATCGGGCGAGATGAAGCCTTGATTCTTTTCGAGCTGCTTGCTGATTTTTCCCTACAGTCCGAATTGAAGATTGGAGATGAAGCAGACAGGATTGCCTTATTCCGATTGCACGGCGCGCTTGAGAGCGCTCTGGTTGAGCCGCTGAAGCCGGACTATGCGAAGATCATCGAGGAGTGTCGCAAACGATTGATCGCACAGTCCAAACCTCTTCAGTCTTAGTGTTTTTTCTTACGAGTTCCCTTTGTCTTATCCTTGGCGCCTTCAGGGTTGCCCAATTCATGGTTCAGAACGATGGGCGCCTGATCGGCGCCGGTGCGTCTGACCAGATTTCCTTCCAGGCGAAATGACAGCGTTCTCGGATCGACTGGCCGGGTAACGCCTGTTTCAGGGTCGATGCTGACATCGGGGCCGCTGGCGATCTCGAAGCTGAAGGTGGGCATCGACTGGCCGTTCACGCTCTCCTGCCCAAGTCGAACAGGCAGATACCCCTGGATTCCGTGCAGGCGGTAGGCCGTCTCGTAGCGGTGGTGGTTGAGGCTCCAGGTGAAGACGCGCAACTGGTCAAAGTCGTAGGGTAGTCCACCCTTTGGAGGCGAGAGCACGGTAACGTACTCGGAGTGTTCGGAGGAGACGGGCGCTGTTGAATCGCCTGCGTCTGAGGCTGTTTCCTTTTCGGATGCTTGCCCCTTGGCTGAACTCTTTTTCCCCTGTTTGTGTTCACGCTCTGTGCCGTAGTCAGTTACTTTGGCGATTGGGTAGGCGCCGACCATGCGCTGGCCTTCGGCATACCCGCCGACATCCTCGGGGACGTCGACATCGAGACGGCCGGCCAGCAGCCATCCGGTGTGGCCGCCTGAGTCGCGGACCAGCCACCAGTCCTCCATCGGAACAGGCGCCGGTGACAGAGACGGCGACGTTGTGGGGTTCGGAGTGGCGGTCGTTGACGGCGTGGCGCCGCCCTTGACGGGTGAATTAGCGGGGGTATTCGGCTTGACCGCGGTTGCGGAGGAGGTGCCCGTAGCGGACTTCGGCTTGATGCTGGTCAGGATGCCAGGGCCCTGCGATTTCTCAACAGTGCCACGCGCCAGCAACTGGACCTTGGCGTTGCCCTGAATTACGAGAAAATGCGGCGTATCGCGCCCCGGCGCGACATGCAGATAAAGGTCATCGCGCAGTTGAGCGTTGGCTATGACCGGGTCAGATCCATGCTTTTTGTTCAGATCCTGGAACTGCCCGTAGAGCTTGTCGTCAATGATGGCGTGGTCTTCGAGCCATCCCACTTCGCCTTTGGGGGTGCGAACTTTGACGAAGCGCTTGCCACGTTCGACGACCTCCAGCGCTTCACCATTGGTCACCAGACCTACGCGATTCGAGACGGCCGCCACACGGTCGTGCAGGTAGACCTGACGCGCTGAGACGTAGACATATTCGTGCGTCTCATGATGAAAGCGTGAGCATCCAGGCAGGAAAATAAAGGGGACCAGAAGCAAGCCGGGATATGCATTTCGGATGGATGCACGAATGCCCACACGTGAAAGGAAGCGGCGGACCAGAGGGCGAAACGTGTGCGGGAGAGGCTTCAATCTAGGTCAAGGATAGCATCGTGAAAGGCAGGAGACAGGGACCAGGGATTAGGGACTAGGGGAAAACAAACTGGCTTCGCTGTCTCAAAGCACGAAATTCAGTACCCCATCCGCGCAGTTGATCGCGCCTATGGATCGACATTCGCGCACCACACTAACCCTGTTTCCTAATCCCTAGTCCCTATTCCCTGCTTAGTACGTTACTGCTATCGCGTTGGACAGCGAGGGATTCGTGCCCGTCGAAGTCGTGGTTTTCACATCGAGATCTCCGACTGTAGTGGCATCGAAGTTGAACATCCAAAGGTTCGGAGTCTTTCCAGAACCTACGGTCAGAAGATAGGTCTTCGAACTATCCTCAACGAGGCCAACTGGCGATTGCGAAGTACCGAAGGGTGAGTCAGCCAGCGCGGTGAGGCCGGGGCTGGTTCCTGTGCTGAGAGTGTAGCCGCTGATTGTGCCATCTGTAGCGTTCGTCACGTAGACATAGCTGCCGGACTTGTCGGGCAGGATCGCAGACGGCCCGATACCGGTCGCGTAGTCTGTTTCAGTATTGAGGTTCGCAATGGAGATCATGCGAATCTGATTGCTGGCTGCCTCGCCGACGAAGAGATAGGCCGACGTAGAATCCACGGCGACCGAGTTATCGGAGCCGTTGGTCTTGAGAACCGGAATTGTCACCAGCTTGGCTCCCCACGGATTGTTGGAGTTGGCGGTGAAACTGACTGCCTGTACGCCTCCTCCTGCCATGGCAATGAAGACATTGTTGTTCGCCGGCGCGATGGTCAACTGTTGCGGATTCGTCGTTCCCAGAGAGATGGAGACAGGCGTAGACGAGGATGGAATTCCTGTTGTCGGGTCGATGGGGAGAGCGTCGAGTTCAGAAGAGCCCTTGCTGCTGATAATCAGCCAGGAACTGGTCGAGTCCATGACCATGCTTTGGACGGTTGGATTGTTCTGATTCAGATAGATAACGGTGCTGCTGTTGCCGAGAGTCAGGGTGCCATCGGAGCCGATGGTGTACAGGAAGATTCCGGTGTTGGTACCCACATAGAGAAACGCATTGTTAGGCGCTACTACCAGCGAACTGGGCGCTCCGGTAAGGCTGTATGGGCTGCCGCTCAGCGTGGCCAGCACTCCGCTGGTCAGGGAATAGGCCGTAAGCGTGCCTCCGGTGCCTGTGCTGCTGATGTTCGTGACATATACGTAGCTGTTGGAGCCGCCCGACGGATTGTTGTTGACCGGGGTGAAAAACTCTCCGCAACCGGTGAGAAAGAGCGACGCCCCAAGCGTGATCAACATTGCCGCCTGCATCATTACTGCTCTCAGCCGTCGTGTCATTGCTACAACTCCTCGTCGCTGCATTGTGTTTTCAAGCTAAATTGAATTACTGAGTCGATGGTTTGCGGAGGAACAATGAACCCGACCGCTGATCGAACAATGAGCCTGCTTTAAGGGTAACGCGTTTCCGGGGACCACTCAGGCAGAGTTACGGCTGAAAATCTGACGCAGCAGGAGCCGGAAGCGTTCGCCCAAATCGGGATATAAAATGCTTCAATGCGCAAATCCTTCACCCTCCTGACCCTTCTAACCCTCCTTTTTGCCGCAAGACCCGCGCTTACCCAGGACCACCACACCGCAGAGATATGTGCGCTCTGCGTGCGGGCGGACCTCAATTTTCTAGCCAGCGATGAGCTGCACGGACGCGGCTCCGGCACACGGGATGAGCATCTGGCAGCGCTCTACGCCGCTTCCCTCTTCCAGTCTTTTGGGTTGGAGCCGGCCGGAGAAAACGGCAGCTATATCCAGCGCGCTCCATTGCCCGAGCACTTTCCAGAAGGATTTGAAAAGTACATGAAATCGAAGGGGTTCGATCGGAATCAGCGCACGGATACGTGGAATGCACTGGCTTTGCTCCGCGGCAGCGATACGGGCCCCGCCCCGGCTACGCCCAGAGAGGTCATCCTGCTGACGGCACATCTTGACCATCTCGGGCTGGGAAATCCAGTGAACGGAGACAGCATTTTCAACGGCGCGGACGATGATGCATCCGGCACGACGGCTGTACTGGAACTGGCGCGAACGCTTAGCCGGATTGCGAACGGCGGAAAGCGGCCAAAGCGGTCGATCTTGTTTGTGCTTTTCGGGTCGGAGGAGCTGGGCGGCTATGGCAATCAGTATTTTCTGGAGCATCCGCCCGTGCCGCTCACCTCGATTGTGACCAATCTTGAATTCGAGATGATCGGACGGCCCGATGCGGCGCTGCCCAATCGGACCCTGTGGCTGACGGGGTATGAACGCTCGAACCTGGGACCGACTTTGGCGAAGCATGGGGCGGCGATCTCTGCCGATCCACACCCGAAGGAGAACTTCTTTCAGCGCTCGGATAACTATGCCCTGGCAAAGAAAGGTATCGTCGCGCAGACGGTTTCAAGCTTTGGGCTGCATGCCGACTATCACCAGCCCAGCGACGAGATTTCGAAGATCGATTTTGACTTCTTGACGCACTCGATTGCTTCGATGATCGAGCCGGTGCGCTGGCTGGCAAACACGAACTGGCGTCCGGAGTGGAATGCTGGGGGAAAGCCTTAAAGGCGGTGTGGAGTGTGAGTGTGAAGTGTGGGTAGGTGCCCATACCTGACTACGCTTGCGTGGTCAGATATGGGACACCTACATTTGTAGCGTTTCGTCTAGGCCAGTGCTGGGATTTGCTCCGTGGCGGCTACTGTTTCGAGCACGGGTCCGATGGCGTGGATCACTGATGCTACCCGAACAACGGCCGCGATCAGTTCTTCGGTAGCGCCCTTTTCGCGGACGACCTTTTCATGCGCGTCAACGCACTTGCCGCAGCCGTTGATGGCGGAGACGGCGAGCGACCAGAGTTCAAAGTCAACCGGGTCTGAACTGTGCGTGCGGATGACGTTCATGCGCAGGCGGGCGGGCAGGGTTGAGTACTTCTCGTTTGAGCTCAGGTGATGGAAGCGGTAGTAGATGTTGTTCATGCCCATGATGGCCGCGGCGGCTTTGGCTGCTTCGAGGGCTGTGGGCGTGAGATGCTCCGCGCCTGCGGCCAGAGCGGCTGCGGTGAGCGTGCTGTTGCGAGTGGCGATGGCTGTCGCGACTACTGTTCCCCAGAGCTGCTGCGGGGTTAGCTCGGTGTTGTTGCGGACGAGCGAGGAGTAGTTGAGCTTGAGGTCTTTGGCGTAATCGGGAAGAGTATCGATGATGGCGTCGAGGGACATGATTGCTCCGATCGGTTGGACTCTGAGATTTGTGAGTCCCACCCTAGCCACAAAGACAAAGGCGTGGCGAGGGTGGGGCACCCACCTTCGTAACAATCGAAGAAATGGGTTGTTTTTGGGCCGAAGGCGCGTCTGCCTGGACGGCAGGTCCTACTTCGTGCTCAGGGTTTCTTCGCCCTTCTTCCAGTTGCAAGGGCAGAGTTCGTCGGTTTGCAGGGCGTCAAGTACGCGGAGGACTTCCTGGGGGTTGCGGCCCACCGAGAGATCAGTGACGTAGACGAAGCGGATGACGTTCTGCGGATCGACGATGAAGGTGGCGCGCTGTGAGACACCAGCCTTGAGGTCGAGGATGCCGAGCTGCTCGGAGAGGTCGCGCTTGATATCCGACAGCATGGGGAAGGGCAGGTCCTTGAGGTCGGCGTGGTTGTTGCGCCAGGCGAGGTGGACGAACTCGGAGTCGATGCTGGCGCCGAGAAGCTGGGCGTCGCGATCCAGAAACTCCTGGTTCAGCTTGCCGAAGGCGGCGATTTCGGTTGGGCAGACGAAGGTGAAGTCCTTGGGCCAGAAGAAGACGACCTTCCACTTGCCGGGGTAGCTTTCGTTGCTGATCTCTTCGAAGGCCTTTTTGGGGTCGAGATCGACAACGGCGGTGAGGTTAAATGAAGGGAAATTTTCGCCAACTGTAAGCATGATGACTCCTGTATGAGGTTGAAGATGATGGAACTGAGTTCGCAGACACGACCGCTGTGGCTGCAGGTAGAAAGCAAAAAATAAATGAAAACGCGACGGGTGATGGACTGAATCATTCGCCGGTCAAAACTGGCTTATGCGACGGCCTTCCCGGATTGCTGGCACTTGGCGCATAGCCCCAGAACGTCGACCGAGAGCCGCTGAGCGAGAAAACCGCCCGGCAGACTGCCTTTTCCCGGACGGCAGCCGTTGAGGCCCAGCAGTTCGATTTCGCTGATGTCTTGAATTGCGCGGCAGTACGTGCAGACCAGGTGATGATGCGGGCGGCTGTTGGTCTCGATGCGAAGTGAGCCATGGTGCGGGCTGACTTCATGCAGTATGCCGCTGGCAAGGAATAGATGAATGTTCTTGTAGACGGTAGCTAGCGAGATGGCTGGAACGAGTTCCTTCACCCGGACATAGACCTCTTCCGGGCTGGGATGGCCATGCATCGACTGCATGACTTCGTAGATGATCTGCCTTTGATGCGTGACGGCTAGACCCTGACGGGTACAGAGATCGCGAAAGGCCTGGGCTGACTCAATGGTCACATTTGCTATTAAACGATAATAATTATCGTTTGTCAATTATTGGCGAGATAGGGCCTCGCTTCATGCGGGCGATGCTGGATGCGAACGAATCTGCATCGGCGGGAACTTCCGCTATCGGCGCTCGTGGTGATGATTCGGCTCTGGCGCCAAATGAGCAATGTTGCACAGACGAGCGGGAGGGGCGCCAGTGAAGGTGGACGATATATGTTTCACCTAATCTGGTATTTGCTTATCGGGCTAGTCTCGGGCGTTATCGCGAAATCGGTGATGCATGAGCACATGACGTTGTTCTGGACGATCGTGCTGGGAATCATCGGATCGATCATTGGGGGCGCCGTTACCCATATGTTTTCGCGCCCAAGAAATGAGCGATATCATCCTGCCGGGCTTATTTTTTCCACGCTGGGCGCGATTCTGGTCCTCTTTGTTTGCTATAAGCTCAAGATCCATCTTCCCGCGGTCAACCCGTTCTAGGACGAAAACAGGGCTACTGTCGGCAAACAGGAAGTTATCCAGGTTGCTGATCCTTCCGCATAGCTGGTGATGCGGGCTATGGGAGTTTCTTGAGTTCGGGGTAGTGAGCCAAGATTCTGCGCTGATCGTCTGGGGTTAGCTTGGCGAATGGGATGGGCTTGTCCTGGGGGCGGGTGCCTTTCTGGTTGAGGACGTTCATCAGGCTCCATTCGCGTTGGGGGTTTGCCAGCTCCTGAGCTTTCAAATCGTAGCGAGTGAAGTCGATGACGGAGGGCGGCGCTGCTGTTTGCCAGTTGCGCAGGAGAGCGAGGCGGAAGTCCTTGTTCATGAACCACTCGATCTCCAGTTCCTTCTCTGAACCGGGCGCTCCGGTGCCTTTGGCGTCGAAGCGGTAGTTGAGATGGTCGTTGTTTGCGTAGTGCTTGCGCCATTCGAGGCCGAAGGCTCCCTCGGTCATGACCTGGGTATCGGGCCAGCGATTCTTGATCGCCTGAAGCGACCATGTCAGATCCTCGTCCTGGCCGATGGAGACCTCCCAGATGGAGGTGGTGAAGCCGAAGCCATTCAACTCGTAGCCCTTGTCGAAGTGCTGGGCAACGGTGTCGATCGTCTCCTTGTGGCCTGCTTCGAGGCCGAGGCGGCCAGTTTCAATTGGGCCCACTCCGAGACGCGAGTTGATGCCGTTCTCGTAGCCTTCGTAGCGGGCGGGAAGGAAGTCGCAGGTCCAGCCGTCCAGGCAGACGCAGTCGATGAAGTCGGCCTTACCCTGAGCGGGTTTGAGGTAGTGTTCGCGGCTGGGGTAGTAGGGGTAGCAGATGCCTCCGTCACCATCGCCGTTGTCGATGCCGTGCTGGCTCCAGATCTGGCCCTGGCAGACGTGAATTCCCTCTTCGGTGGCGAGGTAGTTCTGGCTGTCTGCATCAAGGTATCCGGCGACGAGGGACTGCGGGCGGTAATTGTTGCCGACCATCTTGGAGATCATCTGAAGGGCGTCGTGTATGGTCTTCTGGTTGTTCTTGCGCGTATCGAACATGGGCGCGAAGTAGCCGCCGGGGATAAAGGTGATTTCGTCGCCGTACTGATGGTGGTAGGAGGCGAGCAGTTCGCGCGCTTGCTTGTATTCCGGCCGCTGGTCGATGAGGGCGAGCCAGCTGATGGCCCAGGTCATCTTGCCGCCGGGCCAGCCCGCGGCGAAGGCTTCGCGGCGATGGCGAATGTGGTCCGGGCTGTTGAGAGGCGCTTCGTCTTCACCGAGATTGCGGGTCGGGGTGACCTCGATCTGGTTTACGCGCACGACGGATACGTGGGTCAGAAATCTGCCGCGAAGCGGACTGAGCACGGATCTCGAGGGCGAAGCTTCGGCGTGTCCGGCCAATGCGATTGATGCTGCGGAGACCACAGCTGTGTTTAGAAACTCTCGTCGTGTCCAGTTACTCTTCATTTGCCAGCCCACCTCGACTTGCTAGTATCGCAAGTCTGGCTCAACTGCGCTTGAGAGCGTCCCATACGATGACAGCACCGGTCAGGTCTTCGATGGCCATGCCGAGGGATTTGAAGACGATGCGGCCGGGTGGAAGTGGTGGAGCTGTGCTTGCCAGGATTTCGCCCAGTTCGGCCTGGACCTTTGCGCCGGAGAGGATTACGTCGCCGGACTCGTTTTCGGAGCCCTGGCGGGATTCGGCGACGAGGTGGCCGCGCATGACTTCGTCGTCCAGTTCTCGGAGATGAGGACCGACTGCGCCGACGGCGATGACGAGTGATTGCGGCACGAGCCATTTTCCTTGCAGGACGGGCTCGGTGGCCGAGGTGACGGTGACAACGACGCTGCAGGCTGCGGCTTCTTCGATCGGGACCGCGGTGGCGTTCATTTCGCCAGCGATGATGGCTGAGTTCTGTGAGTTGCGTGACCAGACTCTGATGGCTCCGGGTATGCGGAAAGCCGGATTGATGTGGCGCAGGGCTTCGATGTGGGAACGGGCCTGGACTCCGCTGCCGAGAATGCCGAGGGTTTTGGCGTTTGGGGCCAGAGCTTCCGCGGCTACAGCGGAGACGGCTGCGGTGCGCATTTCGGTGATGCGGCGGCCGTCCATAACGGCTAACGGTTCGCCAGTGGAGCGGGCGAGGAGTTCGATGGTGGCTAGATGGGTTGGAAGGGCTTTGTCCGGGCTCAGGGCTGCGTTGCCGGGATAGAAGGTGACGGTCTTTACGGCCATGAATTCGCCGGAGATTACGGGCATGGTGGCGAACCAGCCGGTTGGACTGCCTGACTCATCTTTTACGCGGAGGATCTGGCGCAGAGGCTGCTCTACCCTTCCGGTTGAGTAGTCGATGAGGGCTTGGCGGATGGCGGGGATTAGGGCTTCGTAGGTGAGGATTTTGGCGATTTGTTCTTCAGGGATGTACATGAATTCTCATCTCGGTGTTCCGCTTGAGAGCAAGTGAGCGTAGCACAACGACTACTCCGGAGGCGGCTAGCATGGTCAGGGAAAGCACGCCGAGGCCGTTTTGATAGCTGCCTGTCAGGTCGCGAGCCCAGCCCATGAGGGGCGGCCCTATGACGCCGCCAAGGATGCCGATCATATTGATGGTAGCGAGTCCCGCCGCCGCGCCCTTGCCTTTGAGGAAGGTGCTGGGAACGGCAAGCAGCGGGCCCTGAATGGCGTTGTGAGCAAAGTACATCACGACCAGGCCCGGGATGGCGATCCAGGGATTGACGGTGAGGCAGACGATAAGCAGGCAGATCGATTCGAGTACGGCTGGGACAAGCATGTGCACATAGGGCTTGCCTCTGCGGTCGGAGAGCCATGCATTGAAGACCATACCAAAAGCGCCCAGAAGTCCCATGCCGGAGATGATGTACCCAACCAGCGTGGCGTTGAGCGAAGTGAGGTTCTGGACGATGGATGGCAACGGAAATGTGTAGGCGTAGTTGACGCCCAACATGAGGAGATTGGTTAGACCGAAGAGCCAGACGCGAATATCGCTCAAGGCTGCGCCTACGCCGGTGGCATGGCTGCCGGGAACAGCCGATCCCTCTTTGGCGAGTTCGTCTTCAATCCACGCGCGCTCGGGTTCGGTGAGCCATGGAGCGGCTTTCGGCGAGTCGGGGAGACATTTGAGGAAGACCGCACTAAGCAGGACCGCGGGCATGCCTTCGATAAGAAAGAGCCATTGCCAGCCGCGCAGGCCGAGCTTGCCCTGCAGGTTGAGAAGCGCTCCGGCGACAGCGCCCATGAAGACAGCACTGAGCGGCAGTGAGACGTAGAAACGGCTGATGGTGCGGGCGCGTAGGTTGGCGGGGAACCATTGCGTCAGGTAGAAGAGGACGCCCGGAAAGAAGCCCGCCTCGGCCATGCCGAGAAGAAAGCGCATGGAATAGAACTGCCACGGCGTCCGCACGAACATCATGGCCATCGCCAGCAGTCCCCAGGTGAGCATGATGCGCGCGAGCCAGCGGCGGGCTCCGAAGCGGTAGAGGAGCAGGTTCGACGGGATTTCGCAGACTGCGTAGCTTACGAAGAAGATGCCCGCGCCGATGCCGAAGATGGTGCTGCTGAAATGCAGATCGTCCTTCATCTGCAGCTGGGCGAAGCCGATGTTGACGCGATCCATATAAGCGACGCCATAGCCGAGCGCGATGAGGGGAATCAGGCGCCAGGTGGCTTTGCGCATGGCGGAGCGGCCGACGAGAGCATCGTTCTCAGGCTCAATGGCGGCTGCGCCGGTTGTGGGCAAAGGCAATTCTCCCTTGGCTTGCGTTCAGGATGAAGACGGTTGAGCAGGATCGATTCGACGAATGACTGAGTGGAGCGTACCACAGGGTGCCGTTCGCGGAGACGATGCAACCTTTGACTGCGGGCCAGCTACCAAGAGGAGGGGCGGTCAAGATGCCTGAAAGCCTTAGGCTCGACGAGCTGCCACAGAGGAGAAGTGAAGATGAGTCGTGCTCTATGTTTCAGTCTTTTTGCCGTTTCGGCGGCTTGGATTCTGGTCTTTAAAAGCCGATCTGCACCGCGGAAATTAGTTGCTGCGGCGGAGGCGGCCGCTTTGCTGCGCGAGGCTTGGGCCGACAACCACACTGTTGCTTAATGAGGACGTCTGACTTCCGCATCTCGGAGTCGAGATCTGAAGGTCGGGGCGTTTCGTGGGCACACTATGCCATAATCGCTGCAATATGGCGGACAGATGGTGGGAACGGTTGCGAGGCACAGAAGATTGGCCTGAGACCTATGCGACAGTGACGAGCGTTTACCGGACCGAAGGCGGAGGATCGTCGTCGAGGAACCCCTCAATGGCTACGATTCAATTTCAGTACGTAACTCAAGACGGAGGAAATGGGCAGTCAGGCACATATGACGTCGATAGCGACTCGTCTCTATATGGTCTTGAAGTTAAAGACACCTTTCCTCTTCATTACGACCCTAAAAATCCTGAGCGATTTCATAGTGGCGAATACTCCACCCCGTTTCGCCGTATCGGACTCGTCGCCATCGTAATTTTTTTTGCCCTAGTTGGCTGCGTGATTTTCTTCACAGGTCAAGGGCGTTGATTTAATGCCCCGATAGTTAGTTAGGTCGAGAGTTGGGTGTGCTGCGGCGCCGGAAACGCTCGTCTATCGGCTGGCGGCCCTGAAAGCCGGAGTCCATGGTGTGCCAGTGTTCGATGGAGGTCTCTCCCTTTTTCCAGCAAAGGAGGACGATTTCGCCATCAACATTGCAGGGGAAGTCGAGCAGGCCGCTGTCGAGGTCCTTGACCTGGACGCCGATTTCATCGATTTCGGCCATGGTTTCGCGGGCGCGCTGGATGTGCTGGTCGATTTCGGAGCGGCGAGCGGCGACTTTAGCGATGTCGACGGACATGCCTCCGGAGAGGAAGATGCGGCGCGAGAGGGCCGACAGTTCGGAGTCGATCTCTTCGGCGGCCTGCTTGCTTTCAGTGGCGCGCTTGAGTAACGACTCCACGACAGGGAGCAATGATTGCGCTTCGTCCAAGGTGAAAGTTTTCATCTTTGATTTCTCTCTCTATAGTTTAACGCGGGTCGGGATTCGCTGGATGTGCGGTTTAGCACGAATTTACGCGGCGTGCCCATGCTTCGGCCTCTGCTTCGGCGGCTTCGATCTCGGCTGGGGTGAGTTTTGAGGCGCTTGGGTGGGTGGCTTTGGCGCTCAGGCGTTTGGTGGATTCGGGGTCGGGTTTGTTCGGCTTTGGATCTTCTGTCATCGGGCCTATCGATATCGAGTCGGGTGAGAGGTTTCGGACTCTATTGGGTTGAGGTTGATGAGGGTTCGTGCTTTGCACGAATGAGGACCCACCTTAGCCACAAAAACAAAGACGTGGCGAAGGTGGGGCACCCGCATTGGTTTGATTTGCCGGCGAGAAGCAGATCCTTCACTTCGTTCAGGATGACAACGCGCTTTTTTGTAGGTCACTGTCAGATTTCCAGCATGCGGTCCAGGGCTACTCTGGCCCATTTCTTGACGCTGGGCTTTACTTTGATCTGGTTGACTACGCGGCCCTCCACCAGGTTTTCCAGAGCCCAGGCCAGATGCTGGGGGCTGATGCGATACATCGTGGTGCAGAGGCAGCCGGAGTCGTCGAGAGTAATGATTTTCTTGCCCTGCGGCGCGAAGCGTTTTGCAAGCCTGTTGACGAGATGAATTTCAGTACCAATCGCGAAGGAGCTGCCTGCTGGTGCTTCTTCGACTAACTGGATCAGGCGCTCGGTCGAGCCGAGAGCATCGGCTTTCTGGCAGACGTCCCAGCGGCATTCGGGGTGAACGATGATTTGGATGCCGGGATATTTGGCGCGGGCCTGGTCGACGTGGCTGGGAAGAAAGCGCTGGTGGACAGAGCAGTGACCCTTCCAGAGGATGACGCGGCTGGCTTGAAGCGCTAGGCGGGTTTGGCCACCTTGCAGGGCCCAGGGATCCCAGACCGGCATGCGGTCGAGAGAAATGCCCATCGCGTGGCCGGTGTTACGGCCGAGGTGCTGATCGGGCAGGAAGAAGATGCGCTTCCCTCTCTCGAAGGCCCATTCGAAGGCTGTACGGGCGTTGGAAGAAGTGCAGACCAGCCCTCCGCGCTCGCCGCAGAAGGCTTTGATTGCCGCGGTGGAGTTCATGTAGGTCAGCGGGATCAGGTCTTCGGTCAGGCCGATCTTCTCGAGAGCTTCCCATGCGGCCTCGACCTGGCTGATCTCCGCCATATCGGCCATAGAGCATCCGGCGTTGAGATCGGGCAGGATAACCTGCTGAATTGTGTTGCCGTCGGCATCCTGCCGGCCGAGCAGGTCGGCGGACTCTGCCATGAAATGGACTCCGCAGAAGACGATGTATTTGGCGTCGGTCTGAGCGGCAATCTTGGAGAGCTTGTAGCTGTCGCCGGTGACGTCGGCAAAGCGAATGACTTCGTCGCGCTGGTAGTGGTGGCCAAGCATCAGCACCTGCGAGCCCAATTTTGCGCGCGCGGCGGCGATGCGGTCGTCCATGGTGTGATCGGGCAGGGCGAGATAGTTCTCGAGACTGCAGGTTTCTTCCGAAGCCGCATTGGCTACGGGCACTTCTTCAAGTAGAGAAACCACTGTATGTTCCGCCTTCAGCCCAACAGCAATCTCGGGATAGGCCCGGGAAAGATGCGGACGGGGATGTTGAAAGCAACTGCCGGTTGCAGTGGACTCACTGGCGTTCCACGCCTTTGATCTTTTGGCGAAGATCTGACGATGGGTGATGCGCCCCAGTCCACGGGGATGTTGCAACCCTCTAACGAATGGATGCCGGTACTAGCTGTACGGTGCTAAAAACCGTATGGCGGACCAGCATTCATTCAACATAATTGTAACGCGGATGAAAGCGATTTCAAATTCCAGGTGATGGTTCAATTTCCAGTTTCTCACGCTGAAACGTTGAAGCCCGCGTTGATGCTGCGGGATTTATATGCCGGTCGACCTCTCAAAACCACTTTGGAATTCTTCCGGTCAGGACTAAGCTGGCGGAGTGTGAATTTGAGCATTCTGTCTTGGGCCGAGATTTGAAGACGAGGTCAGGCGATGAATACACCTGGGGTTCTTGATACAGAAGTGCTCATCGTTGGCGCGGGGCCCACGGGACTGGTGCTGGCGCTATGGCTGACGCGCCTCGGCATCCGCATCAGAATCGTCGACAAGACCAACGAACCGGGTACTACATCGCGCGCCCTTGCCGTTCAGGCCCGCACTCTCGAACTGTACAGACAGATCGGGCTCGCTGACGAGGTCGTTGCGCACGGACGGAGAACCATCGGCGCGAACCTGTGGGTGGCCGGCAAGAGGGTGGCGCACGCGGTTTTGGGCGCCATGGGCGAGGGTATCAGCCCATATCCCTATGTACTGATATTTTCTCAGGATGAGCATGAGTGCCTGTTAACCCAACGCTTGCTCGAGGCCGGAGTCGCAGTCGAACGCCAGACAGAATTGGTGGACTTTGAAGATAAGGGCGATCATGTACTCGCGCATCTGAAGCGGCCCGACGGCAGCTCAGAGTCTTGCGAGGTTGCCTGGCTTGCCGGATGCGACGGCGCTCGTTCGAGCATCCGCACGGCGTTGCAGATAGGGTTTCCGGGCGGCACCTACTCCCATCTCTTTTATGTCGCAGACGTGCAGGCCAAGGGAAATACGTTAAACGGAGAATTGCACGTCGGCCTGGACAGGACCGAATTTCTGGCGGTCTTCCCATTGGCGGGCGATGGGCGAGCGCGGCTGGTCGGCACGGTGCGTCAGGAGGCGGAGGAACAGCGGGATAACCCGCCGGATCATGTGACATGGGATGACGTTAGCCAGCGCGTAATCGAATGGATGCACATCGACGTCGCGCAGGTGAACTGGTTCTCGACCTACCGCGTGCATCATCGTGTCGCGGACCATTTCCGCGCCGGGCGCGCATTCCTGCTTGGTGACGCGGCACACATTCACAGCCCGGTCGGCGGACAGGGCATGAACACCGGCATCGGCGATGCGGTGAATCTGGCGTGGAAGCTGGCAGCCGTTCTACGCCAGCGGGCGAATGCATCATTGCTGGAAACCTACGAGCCGGAGCGAATCGCTTTTGCCCGCCGCCTGGTCGCGACGACCGATCGGGCATTCGTCGCCGTGACCAGCGCAGGGGCGATGGCGCGGCTCATACGGCTTCGTATTGTGCCGCTTCTGCTGCCAGCCTTCTTTGCTATCAAGGCGGCGCGGCGTCTGATGTTTCGGACAATTTCACAGACGGCGGTGGCCTACCGTGAAAGCAACCTCAGCGAGGGGCGCGCGGGAAGGATTCGCGGCGGCGACCGTCTGCCATGGGTGAAGACAGCCCTGGACGGCCAGGACAATTTTGCCCCGCTGGCATCGCTGGACTGGCAGGTGCACGTCTACGGCGACGCGCGCTCCGATATCGTTGAAATGTGCAAGGACCGCAATCTCGCGCTCCACGTTTTTCCATGGCAGTCGGAGATGAGTCGAGCAGGTCTGCAGCGCAATGCCCTGTATCTGGTTCGCCCGGATGGCTATGTAGCAATGGCCGATTCTTCAGCGAGTGCAGCGGGAGCAGGAGCCTACCTGGATCAAAGGGGCCTCAAGACACGGAAAATGGAGAATCGGAGGTGAAAATGGCCGCTCATGAGCTGCTGCGTGCCGCGTACAAATTGTTCAACGCCCGCGACCTGGATAGTGTTTTGCGCCTGATGCACGCAGATGTTGATTGGCCGAACGGGATGGAGGGCGGCCGGGTGCATGGCCACGCTGGGGTGCGCGACTACTGGACGCGGCAGTGGGCAATGATGGATCCGCACGTCGAGCCGGTTGGATTTGCGACCAACGAGGCTGGAGACACCGTGGTGTCGGTGCATCAGGTGGTTCGCGATCTGGATGGGAAAGTCCTCATAGACCAGATGGTGACGCACGTCTACCACATGGAGGACGGGCTGATCCGGAGGATGGAGATACGCGGGCTGGAGATCCGGGACGCCGAGGAAGAGTAGGCGGATGAATTGAGCCGTGCGGCGCCAAAAGCAATCCCTCGGCGTCGAAACGTCGTCCTGTTTGTGGCAGCCTGTGGCGGGCAGGTATCATTAGCCTGAGTTGGATACGTCAGGATTGAGTTCGATCCAAAGCGGGTAAGGCAGGGGCTGCGATTACTTTCATGGTGGCAATGGGAATCACCCCGACAATTCAGGTTGCGAGCATCGGCATTCCGGACACGCTGTTCCTGATGCTGCTGGCGCTGGTGGTCTTTGGGCCGCGGCGGCTGCCGGAGATTGGGCGGCAGATCGGGAAGCTGATGTACGAATTCCGCAAGGTTTCAAACGACTTCAAGTTTCAGATGGAAGAAGAGTTGCGAGCCAGCGAAGAAGCGGACCGGCTGAAGAAGCTGCAGGCCGCATCGCAGGTGACGCTGGATCTTCCGCCGCAGCCGGTGTCAGAGACTACAACTGAACCGCAATTGGAGTTGAGCGCCGGAGAGCCGGATGCCTCCGCGAGCGACGACATCATTCCTGTCTACTCCGCGGGACCGCCCGAGGATGGTTTTTCATCTGAGAAGTCAGAGGCCGTTGGCGAGATTGCGCCTGCGGTTGAGGGCGAAGTGCGCGCCGAGCCGAGGAAGTTTCCACCCTCAATTCATCCGCCGATGAGCGGCGAAGTGATCGCCGCGCAGAAGCCGTTCCGCGGGCGCGCTACTGAGGCGAGTTCGGAGACGGTCACCGAGTCTGGGGCCGAGGCCAATCACACTGTGTATACTCCGGTGGTGGTTGCCGATGAGGGCCGGATCGGAACGGAAGTACAACCGGGCGTTCCATCCGATTCGGATAGTGAGCTGAGTCTGACGGCCGGAGCCAGCGCGGGAAGCGAGCGGGACGGAAATCATGCTTGACACCGCAGATGTGATCGACCGCGCAAAAGCTGCAGTGAGCGAACGGGCTGAACTGCCGGGCATGAGCCTCTTTGAGCACCTGGATGAGTTGCGAAAGCGGCTGATTCATTCCGCGCTCTACCTCGTGGCCGGATACCTGGTGGCGGTGTTCTTTGCCCCGCAGCTGTATTCGCTGATGCAGGAGCCGCTGAACAAAATCCACATCCAGTTGAACTTCACGCATCCGGCGGACCTGGTAAATCTCCGCTACATACAAATACCCCTTGTCGGCGGAGCAATTCTGGCATCGCCGTTCATCCTCTTCCAGGTCTGGCTGTTTATTGCGCCTGGGTTGTACAGGCGCGAACGGCGATTTGTGATTCCGTTTATGACGGCTGCGATCGGGCTGTTTCTGACCGGGGCGTTCCTGGGTTACCACTTCGTTTTCCCCGGCCTGTTGAAGTTTCTGATTACTGACCTGGGTTCGCAATTGGGCATTCATCCCATCATCAGCATCGAGGAGTACACCAGCTTCTTCCTTTCCCTGATTCTGGGCATGGGCGCGACCTTTGAGATGCCGGTGGTGATTATCTTCCTGGCGATGTTTGGCATCGTGAGCCCGCGCTTTCTGTGGAAGAACTTTCGTTACGCCATTCTGATCATCTTCATCATCGCGGCGATCATCACGCCAACTCCGGATATTCCGACACTCTGCGCGTTCGCGATGCCCATGCTGCTGCTGTACGTAATCGGGATCGCCGGCGCGTGGGTGGTCCATCCGGATCGCCAGAAGAAGAAGGAAGCTGCTACGTGATGGCTTCTTTCATAGGGATTTTTCGCAGACGGAGATTGACTCCCACATATCGAAATCGAGATGTGGGGCACCCTTATTCCGCGGTATTTGTGGCCTCCCATCCTAGCCGCAAAAACAAAGGCGCGGCGAGGATGGGGCACCCGCTTTTGTTGCTTTTGGTGCTGGTGTTTTTTCCGGCACTGGCCATATCGCAGCAGCATTTTCGCGGTGATAGAGCACTCGAAATTACCCGGCAGTTTGTGGCCATCGGACCGCGCTGGTGCACCAGTCCCGGCCACTTGAAGGCGGAGGAGTTTCTTCGCGATCAGTTCAAGCACGACAAGCTTGAAGAAGATACATTTACCGCCAATACGCCGATCGGGCCTGTGCCGATGCGCAACTTTATCGTGCGCTTTCCCGGCAAAAAAGACGGCGTGATCGTGCTGACGACGCATTATGAAACCAACTATCCGCTGCGAAATATCGGATTCGTCGGCGCGAATGATGGCGGGTCTACGACCGGGCTGCTGATCGAGATTGCGAATGAAATTCGCGGCAAGGTGCTGGATGGATACAGCGTCTGGCTTGTCTTCTTCGATGGAGAGGAAGCGATCCAAAGCTGGCAAGGCACGGACAACACCTACGGCAGCCGGCACCTGGCGGCCAAATGGGGCGCGGATGGAACGCTCAGGCGCATCAAGGCGCTGATGCTGGCCGATATGCTCGGCGACAAGGATCTCGACGTGCAGAAGGAGACACAATCGACTCCGTGGCTGATCGACCTCGTTGCGCAGGCGGCAAAGAATACCGGCCACTCGAGGTATTTCTTCGCAAAGGAGCAGGCGGAGGAAGACGACCACATTCCCTTTTTGAAGCGCGACGTGCCGTCGATTGATGTGATCGATGCAGACTATGGTCCCCATACCTCAGAACTCCCCGATGGCTGGCATCACACAGCACAGGACACGATGGACAAGATCAGCGCCAAGAGTCTGACGATCGCAGGGGATGTGTTTCTGGAGAGCATCAAGCTCATCAATCAAAGATGACGTGTCAAATGAAGGGCCTCTGCCTTCATCTGCTGCATCCTTGAATCATCCAGTTATTCCGAGATATCAAGTGTCAAAGCGGGAGCGCCCGTTACTGGCCCCGATCCTGCCAGGATGTACCTGTTGCCCCCACTCCTCTTAGCCAGATCGAGTGCTCCGTCGGCGAGTCGCATCAGGGTGCCGGCATCGATGGCATCCTGGGGATAGAGACTGACCCCTATGCTGCACGAGGTGCGGATCGACAGTTCACCAAACGAATACGGTTCCGCGATCGCAGCAAGTATCTTCGCGGCCAGAGCCTCCACATCTTCAATCGATTTGACGCCCGGCAACAGGATGACAAAATCATCAGCGCCAAGGCGGCTAACCGTATCCGACTCGCGCAGCGCCGCAGTCATGCGGTAACCGGCTTCCTTCAACAATTCATCAGCGATGACCTGCCCATAAGTCGAATTGATGTGGATAAAATCATCAAGATCGACTGCGATTACGGCCATCTGATCGCTGCGGCGGTCTGCGAGCTTGGTTGCCTGCTCCACGCGGTCCACTAGAAGAATGCGATTGGGCAGCCCGGTGAGCGAGTCGTACAGCGAGAGGTAAGACCTGCGTTCGGCCAGCTGCACCGCTTCGCTGACGTCGTGAAAAACAAAAACGCAGCCAGAGAAATTACCCGCGGCATCATTTACCCGTGAGGTAATGATTTGCACCGCCGTGCGGCGGCCGCCTTTGCCGATGAGCATGGCCTGACTCGGGGATTCCGTTTTCGCAGCGCCATGCGAATCGTTGCACGCAGGGATGGCGACAGGAATCTCGTGATCGTGATTACCAGCGTGACTCTTGCCCAGGCCATTCTCGCGGAGACCTGATTCACGCAGATCGATGATCGCTTCCACAGACTTGCCGATTGCCTCTGCTTCGGGCCATCCCGTCATATCTTCCGCGCTGGCATTGAGCTTGACGATGAGCCCCGCCTGATCCGTGACAATCACCGCGTCGCGGATGGATTGAAGCGTAACGCGCAGAAGATGATCAATATCGTACATCTCGCGGCTTTGCCTCCCACGGTGAATCATAGAGTGAGGCTCGATGCTTCGCAACACATTCGTATACAGCACAATGCGAGCAGGCGCCGGACCAGGCCCACTACCTGTGTTGACAGTGCCCGCGTGGGGTGTGGTGCGATAGCATCGACGCATGTTGAGGCAAACGATTGCCGGCGCCCCGGTGATGTGGTGGATCTGGTTTCACGTCGCTGTACTGACGCTGATTGTGGCCGATGCCCTGCTGCCGCATAGCCGCGAAGAAAGCCCGAGGCCGAAGCTGGCATGGATCTGGAGCCTGTTCGTGGCGCTCGTGGCTGGCGGCTTCGCCTTCTGGCTCAACTTTGAACAGGGGCGTCAGACGGCGCTTGAATTCATCTCGGGATACACGATCGAAACCTCTCTCAGCATCGACAATCTCTTTGTCTTTCTCATTCTCTTCCGCGGTTTCGGAATCAACCACAAGCAGCAGCATCGCGCGCTGCTATGGGGCGTTGGCGGAGCGATCGTGCTTCGGGCGATCTTCATTGCGCTGGGAGTTTCGCTTCTTAGTCGATTTGAGTGGGTGACTTACATATTTGGCGCGATCCTGCTGTACGCGGCATGGAAACTGCTGCGAGGAAATTCTGCCGCGGACGCAGTGCCGGGATGGATAAAGAATATGCAGAAAGGCGCGACTGCGCTCTTGCCTGTAATTCTCGCCGTGGAGGCGACGGACCTGCTATTTGCTGTCGACTCGATACCGGCGGTGCTGGCGGTTTCGCGCAATCCGTTCGTGGTTTACACTTCGAATATTGCCGCCATTCTGGGGTTGCGGTCGTTGTATTTTGCGCTGTCTAGCATGCTGGATCGCTTTCGCTATCTGCATTATGGGCTGGCGGCCTTGCTGGCGTTTGTCGCGCTGAAGATGCTGGCAGCGCATTGGATTGAGATTCCGACTGTGTGGTCGCTTGCCATCATGGCGATAATCCTTGGGGTATGCGCTATCACTTCGCTGATGGCGAAAAGCGGTGTGAAACCGTCGCATGTCTAAACTGAAAAGCGAGAGGAAAATGAATTCTGCAAAGACGAAACGCACAACTTTGGTTACCGGCGCATCGCGCGGTCTCGGCGCCGCGATTGCAGTCGAGATGGGTGCAGCCGGCCACAACGTAGCTGTGAATTATTTCAATAGTGCAGATGCTGCCGAGAGTGTCGTTGAGCGCATTCGCCAGGCAGGAGGATCTGCTCGAGCATTCAAGGCAGACGTGCGGGATGAGGCCGAAGTCGATGGACTGATCGCAGAGATCGAAGATGCCTTCGGCGGGGTCGATGCGCTGGTGGTGAATGCTACGGGGCCACAGCCTCTTCTTTCAATTGAAGAGCAGACATGGCAGTCCTACCTCGATCAGTTGGAGTTCTTTATGAAGTCTCCGCTGCTGCTGTTGAAGCGTGTGCTGCCGGGAATGAAGCAGCGCGGATTTGGACGAGTCATCAACATCGGCAGCGAGGTGATGGAGCTTGGGAATTCGCGCTTTGCCAACTATGTCGCGGCCAAGGGGGCGCAGCTCGGACTGACTCGCTCATGGGCACGTGAGCTTGGCCCAACCGGCATCACAGTAAATCTTGTAGCTCCGGGTTGGATTCCAGTTGAGCGGCACTCAGGCGCGCCTCAGGAGGAGTTGGACGCCTATGCAAAAGGAGTTCCACTCGGCTACCAGGGCGAGCCTGAGGACGTAGCGAAGATGGTAGCCTTTCTGGCCAGCGATGGAGCCGCATTTGTTACCGGTCAGAAGTTTGCTGTGAACGGCGGCAATACGCTTTGCTAGAGGTTGTCTCGCGAAACGCGCGCAAACAGAAGCGTGCACTCCGATTCCCTTCTGATGAATTGGAAGCCTGATGCGCGAGCCTACCATTGTTCGAAATGGATCATGCCCTCGCGCTCAACAGAATGCTTCTGGAATCGCTTATCGTTCCGCACAGGGAAATCGTTGCGGAAGTGTGCACCCCGGCTCTCGGTGCGGGCAACGGCAGCACGCAGAATAGATCCGGCAACAGAGGCAAGAGCGCATGCTTCAAAAATACGGCGGCCAGTCTTTCCCTGCTCGCTAAACGGAGCAAGCGACGACTCGATTTCCGCGTGAACAGCCATGCCTTCGCGTAGCGTCGACTCCTGCCTCAAAAGCCCGGCTGTAGCCCACATCGATCGTTGGAGTCTCGCAATAATTTCTTCCGCCCGAGCCTCTTCAATTCCGTCCCGCCGGTCGGACGACGCGCCCGGCCCTACACCGGACTTTACCGAAGTAGGAAGCAGCCCGTCAGAGAGCATCGATTCGGCTGCACGCGCTCCGAAGACAAGGCCCTCGAGAAGTGAGTTGGAGGCCAGACGATTGGCTCCGTGAACGCCGGTGCACGCAGCTTCTCCTGCTGCATAGAGGCCCTTCAACGTGGTTCGTCCGCTCAGGTCCGTTCGAATGCCTCCCATGAGGTAGTGCGCAGCGGGCCGGACGGGGATGAGGTCCCTTTGCAGGCTCAGACCGTGAGCCGCGAGGAAGCGGCTGATGCCGGGAAAGCGATGGTTGAGGTCGATGCCCTTCCCCTCTCGTGAGACGTGACGCATGTCGAGATAGACAGGGGAAGATCCGCCGGGATCGGCTCCCATTCCTTCGCGAGCGATCGCCCGCGCGACAACATCCCGTGGAGCAAGTTCCAGTTGCGGATGGTAACGCTCCATAAAGCGTTCGCCGCCGTGGTTGCGAAGGTATGCGCCCTCGCCGCGCAGGGCCTCCGAGAGCAGGAAGCGCGGCACGCCGGGCAGCGAAAGCGCCGTGGGATGGAACTGGTAAAACTCCATGTCAGCCAGTTCCGCGCCGGCCTGGGCCGCAAGGGCAATGCCGTCGCCAGTGGCCACCGCCGGATTCGTCGTATCGGAGTAGACCTGGCCCGCTCCGCCGGAAGCGATCAATATGCCACGCGCGAAAATACGCCGCGCCTCTCCGGGCGAGCGGGCTCCTGCGCTCACAAGGTCCGCGGCGACGACCCGGCCGTCGGCGACAACCAGCCCCGTAGCCATCGTCCACTCTGCAAAGCGGATGCGCCTGTGACTTCGCGCTGTAACGGATAAGGAGCGGCTTATTTCTGCGCCTGTCGCGTCACCGTTGGCGTGCAGAATACGATTGTGGGAGTGAGCGGCTTCGCGGGTACGAAGTAGCTGGCCGCTGGGGTTGTCGTTCTCGCGATCGAAGGCCGCGCCCCACTCGATCAGCTCGGCAACGCGCTCAGGCCCCTCGGAGACAAGAACCTGGGCGGCCGGGCGATAAACAAGCCCGTCACCTGCGGCGACGGTATCTTCGAAGTGGAGAGCGACGTCTTCGCGGCCCTCGGTGGCGACGGCGATGCCTCCCTGGGCGTAGTGGGTGTTGGACTCGCCAAGCGACTCCTTGGTGATGACGAGAACTTCGCCATGATCGGCGAGGGTGATGGCCGCGCGCAAGCCCGCCACGCCTGCTCCGATCACAAGGAAATCTGTACTCTCCACCTGGGACATAACCTTTGAGGCTAACATCCGGCGGTGAGCGACCGCACTTTACTCGGTTCTGAGGGCCTGCATCGGTTCGATCCTCGATGCGCGAATGGCCGGCACAGCGCAGGCGATAATCGCGGTGATCAAGAGCGAGCCGATCATGGTTGCGAAGACAAGCGGATCGAAGGGGCTGGTTCCGTAGAGTATGGAACGAATCAAACTACCCGCAACGGCACCTCCCGCAAGGCCAGCGATCAGTCCAAGAAAGACCGGACGTAGGCCATCAAATAGCACCAGGCGCAACACCTCGGCTCTCTGCGCGCCGAGCGCGATGCGGATACCGATCTCGGCGACACGCTGGGTCACGAGATAGGAGAGAACTCCGTATAATCCGACGCCGGCCAGCAGCAGCGACAACGCAGCAAAGGCGAGTACAAGCGTTGCGCTGAAGCTCTGGCTTGCGGTTGCCTTGCCGAGAATCTGCTGCATCGTAAGGACGTCGTAAACAGGCAGCGCGGGATCGAGTGCAGCCACCTGTTGCTGGATGGGAACAGAGAACGTGACTGGATCAGTCGACGTGCGCGCAACGATTGTCGTGGAGCCAGTCCGCTCGGGAATGCCCGAAAGTACCGGAAAGTACATCGTGGCCGTGGTTGGTTCAGTCACAGAATACAGAGTGTCGCCCACCACGCCGATGATCTCGAAATTCTCCGGCTTCACGTTCCATGCCACGTTGATGTGCCTGCCGATCGGATTATCGCCGGCGAAAAACTGCGTGGCAAACTGCTTACTGATAATCACGTAATGATCGTTCGTAAAACGCTCACGATCGGTGAAGAACCGGCCACGGATGAGAGGAATCTGCATCACCGAGAAGTACTCCGGATCGACCGTATGGTGAATGGCGTCATACTCCAGATTGAAGCTGGGCGAGGGATGTTCAGGAATCGTAAAAACATAGTCGCCCTCGGGTCCGCCTCCGGGAGGCGTGGAAACGAGCGCGGCGGCGCGCACTCCTGGCAGACTGCGCACGCGCTGGAGCAGAGATTCGTGGAACGCGATCACTTTCTCACGCGTGTCGTACTGCTTCTCAGGCAGGCCGTATTTCACAGTCAGGACGTTGTCGGTGAGGCAGCCCAGATCGGCCGTTCGCAGATGCAGAAAGCTCTTGAACAACAACCCGCTGCAAAAAGCAGCACCACCGTGAGCGCGACCTCAACAGCGAGCATGATCTTGCGCAGCGAGACTCGCGATACGCTGCCGCCTATCGATCGAGAGGACTCCTGCAGAGCTGCGAGAACTCCCTTGCCCGTCGAGGAAATCGCAGGCAGCAGGCCGGCAAGAATCGCAGCGAGAAAGACCAACCCGATCGAGAAGGCCAGCACGCTGCCGTCTATCTCAACAGATGCGGCGCGCGGAAGATTGGTCCAGTGGTCTGCAAGCCAGCGAGTCGCGAGCAGCGAAAGAAGCAGGCCCAGCGATCCGCCAGCGAAGCAGATCAACAGGCTCTCGGCCATCTGTTCGCGAATCAGCGTGAGGCGGCTGCCTCCCAGCGCGCCACGCACAGCTACCTCTTTTCGCCGGGCTGCACCGCGCGCCACCAGCAAATTTGAGACGTTGAGGCAGGCGATCAACAACATGCACCCAACTGCGGAAAGCAAGACGATCAGCGGGGTCTTCACATCTCTTACAACGTCGTCGATCAACGGACGGAATACTGCGTCTTCGGCCACCGGCTTCGATGCGTTTGCCTGATAAATCCGATACTGCAGCGCGCTTACCTCTTTCGTTGCGACCTCTGCGCTCACACCCTGCCTGAGCCGCGCGATAACGCGACTCTGGTGCATGTCGGGCGCGTCGTACATCTGCTTCGTGAATGTCTGGGCGTACGGCACCCAGAGCTGGATCCGCGAGTCAGGATATTCAAACCCGGCAGGCAGCACGCCAATGACGGTGAAAGCATTGGTATCGAGATGAATCTGCTTGCCTAGAATCGATGGGTCGCCCGAGAAGCGCCGCTGGAAGACGCTCCAGGTCAGCATCGCCACGTGATTCCCTTCGAGTTGATCCTCTTCGGCTGTGAATCCGCGCCCAAGGGCAGGTTGCACGCCGAGGACAGACAGGAGATTCCATGAAACTCCCTCTGCAAGCACTACTTCAGGTAACTCGGAGTGTTCGCCGGTGAGGTTGTAGCCGTATCCGCGAATGGCCGCCATGTCTTCAAAGCCGTGCGTCTGCTCGCGCCAATTACGGAAATCGCCGGCTGCTACGTAGTTGAATCCATCGCCACTGTTATTTGGGTCGCGGAAGTGTTCGTAGACCATAACCAGGTTGGCTGAATCGACGAAGGGCAATGGCTTGAGAAGCACTGCGCGAACAATGGTGAACAGCGAAGTAGTAGCGCCGATCCCGAGCGCCATCACGAGTATCGAGACAAGCGTGAAGCCTGGCGAGCGAAGCAGTGTCCTCGTTCCGTAGCGAAGATCGCGCATGAACTTTTCGAGCCAGCCCCAGCTCCACGTGGAACGGGCTTCGTCGCGAACGAGGGTTGGATTTCCGAACGAGCGCAGGGCCGCATTGCGCGCCTCAATCGGGGTCATGCCGCGGGCAAGATTCTCGGCAATCTGCTGTTCAAGATGGAATTGCAATTCGTCACTGAGCTGCGCCGACTCCTGCTTGCGGCGGAACAACATCGACATCGCCATACGAAATTGTTCGAACCAGCGCATATACACCTCCTGCCGGTCAGGCACCCTCGACGACAAGATTGATCGCCGATGAAAGCCTGCTCCAGCTCTCCAGCTCTCGCTCGAGCTGCGTGCGTCCCGCTGCGGTGAGCGCATAGAATTTGGCCTGACGGCCTGTTTCTGTCTCGCTCCACTTCGCTCGAATCCATCCCTGCTGCTCGAGACGATGCAGCGCAGGATAGAGAGAGCCCTGCTGCACCTGAAGAACTTCATTCGAGATCTGCTGAATCCGTTTGGCGATCGCCCAACCGTGTTTAGGCTCGAGAGAGATCGTTTTGAGGATCAGCAGGTCGAGGGTACCCTGAACCAGATCGCTTGGTTTTCCCATACTATGACTATCTACACCAATGAATTGTAGATAGTCAACAATAGCCTGGCGAGAATGTGACGAATTCCTGGGGTGATGTGACATGGGCGCGTGGGCAGATGTCGATATACGGTTCCTATTGCTCAGACAGGAAGAGATCCCATCCGATACGGTGGCCAGGTAGGGATAGATGGATGACAGCCTCTATTTTGCAGGGCGACTCATGGACGGATCTATAAACCTTATGTTCGCCGCAGTTGCTGGACAGTTCTTGCATGGCAACAATGGCATCCCACGTACTCCCCACGCAGCTAGTCCCATGCACTGAAGGGACCGACCTCAAGGAGGTCAACCATGCGCGGACTTATCACACTCTTCAAATCAAGATCAAAGCTCGCGGCGGTTCTGCTCGCCCTCGGGACATTGGGAGCCATGGCGCCGGCCGCAGACGCGCAGGTAACGATCGGCATCGGAATCCAACCTGTGTGCTCTTATGGCTATTACGACTATGCGCCATACTCCTGCGCGCCGATGGGCTTCTACGGGTCTGGATACTTCTACAACGGCATCTTCCTCGGAATGGGGCCGTGGGCAGGCTGGGGCTATGATCACGGCTGGGGCGGACATCGCTTTGTCAACGAGGGTGGAGGACGGTATCACGGTGGAGGCGGCTTCGCAGCCAATCGCGCGTATGCAAGCCATGGAGTTCAGGGTCGTGGCGGCGTGAATCATGAGAGGCAAGCAGGCCCACAGGATCGTGCAAGACCGAACGCAGGCCATCAAGCAGGCGTACAGGGTGGTGCAAGACCGAACGCTAGCCATCAAGCAGGCCCGCAGGGTGGTGCAAGACCGAACGCTAGCCATGCTGCCCAACCGCACACTGCCGCATCGCATAACTCTCCGCACGCTGCACCGGCACATGGAGGTGGCGGAGGAGCACCGCATGGTGGATCTCCTCGTGGTGGATCTCCTCGTGGTGGATCTCCTCGTGGTGGATCAGCACCCCACGGCGGCGAGGGTCACGAACACAAGTAGCCTGTCGCCAGCCTGATGGAATCGGATGACACTACGGAAGACGGCGGAGCTTAACGGCTTCGCCGTCTTCTGCATTTGCAGCGTCTCCTCATAGACGAACCGTTAACGACCGCAAGCGCTGAAGGCTGAATTCCGCTCTCTCGACCATCTCGTATCCGGAGTGCTTCGCCGTTTAAAACGATGCCACCTGGTATACGTGCGGGCTGCGATACCATTGAAGAGATGCAGATAGTTCGGGTTGACACTCCTTCGGCGAAGTATCAGGTGTTTACAGGCACAGGGCTTATCGATTCGCTTGAGCCCCGGATGCTGCGCATTCTTGCCGGCAATACAGGTGACAAGAAAGCCAGGCTGCCCAAGCGGGTATTTGTGCTGACATCGCCCGAGATCTGGGCGTTGTGGGCGAAGCGATTTCTCGGCTCCTTTTCGGTTGAGCCGGTGGTGCTGTTTCTGGCCTCCGGAGAGAAGCATAAGACGCTCAAGTCGGTTGAGAAACTGCTGCGCCAGATGGCCGAAGCAGGCGGAGATCGCAGCTCTCTTCTCATTGCTTTCGGCGGCGGCATCGTCGGCGATGTAGGCGGATTCCTGGCCGCAATCTATATGCGCGGCATCGACTATTTTCAGGTGCCGAGCACATTTCTTGCGCAGGTGGATTCCTCAGTAGGCGGCAAGGTGGGCGTGAATCTTCCCGAGGGAAAAAATCTAGTTGGCAATTTTCATCATCCTCTGGCCGTTTTCGCGGATATGGAACTCCTCGGAACCCTGCCCGATCGCGAACTGCGCGCCGGCCTGTTCGAGAGCGTGAAGGCCGGAATCATTCGCGACCGTGGCCTCGTGCGCTATATGGAGGAGAATGCAGCGAAGATACTGGGACGCGATACGGCCGCGCTGGAGAAGGTGATCGCTGCATCGATCCGGATGAAAGCCGACGTGGTCGGCAAAGACGAGCGCGAGAGCGGTCTGCGCATGATTTTGAACCTGGGCCACACGCTGGGCCACGCAATCGAGTCCGTGACGCGATACAAGCAACTGCTACATGGCGAAGCTGTAGGCTGGGGGCTGATTGCCTCTCTCTATCTAGGCAAACGGCGTGGAACTATCTCCGATGTGCAATTTGACCGGCTCATGGGACTGATTGTGATGTACGGCCCACTGCCGGCCCTGAAGGTGAACGCGCAAAAGCTGGTCGATGCCACAGCGAAGGACAAAAAACATCTCGGCAATGTCCGGCGTTTTGTCTTGCCGGTGGGCGTAGGCGATGCCTGCGTCGTCGAGGATGTAACCGGCGAAGAACTGCTCGAAGCAGCGCGTTACATGCTTGCGCTTGCTAAGCCGCTGCCAGAGAAGTCTGAGAGCGCGGCCTGACGATGCCCGACAGAATCGTCGCACCCGGAATCGGCAGCGCAGCCGTAAGAGTCGCAGGAACCACTCCCGCAGGCGCTACCGATGAACACAGCGCAGCAGCAGCCGTGCAAACGATGTTCAACTCGATTGCACCGCGATATGACCTGCTCAATCATTTGCTGTCCGCAAATATCGACCGGCTCTGGTGGTGGCGGACGGCGCGCCGTTTTCGCACAATCCTGGCCGATCCCGATGCGGCGATTCTGGATATCTGCTGCGGCACCGGCGATATGACGATGGCGCTGTTGAAGCATCGTCCCGCCGGCGCGAGAACAGTAATTGCGGCCGATTTTGCGCGCGAGATGCTGGCTCGCGGAGCGCGAAAGTTCGCCCGGCCCTTTACCAAGCACGGCTCGGCAATTCCACTGGAAGCCGACGCGCTGCATTTGCCGATTCGATCCGAATCTCTGGATCTGATTACTACTGCTTTTGGTTTCCGCAATCTGGCGAATTATCGCGACGGACTCGCGGAGTTTCATCGTGTCCTGAAACCGGGCGCACAGGTGGGAATTCTGGATTTCAGCGAACCGGATGGCCTGCTAGGCAAGATGTATCAGGTCTATTTCCGCCGAGTGCTCCCGGCGGTCGGTAGGATCGTCTGCGGACAGAGCGGCCCCTATGACTATCTGCAAACGTCGGTAAGCAAGTTCCCTCCTCCGGCAGAGATGCTGGAGATGATGCGAGAAGCGGGCTTTCGCGACGTAAAGTGGACACCATATACGTTCGGGATTGCCGGGTTGTTCACGGGTGTGCGGGGCGACGAATAAAAGATTGAAACAGATGCGGTCAAAAACCTTTTTGTTGACCGTTTTGCGACCAAGGCGTTTAATGATGTCAGGCCCGCAGCGGAGGCAACCGCTGCGGGGTTGTTACAGCGCTACAGCAGCAGCTTCAACAGCACCGCTACAAGAGCTACGAGTGCCAACACAAGGATTGCGTCCAAGTGTATGGCAATGCGCAGCCCGGAACTACGTTTCAGTTCCATAGGCTAGCCTCCATAGTTGAAATGACCGGGCGTCCATCCTTAACGGGAATGGATTCCCGGTTTTTCCGCCTTTTGAGCGAAAAACTTAAGCTAGCCCGTGGACATCCTTCGCGGGTCGCTCAAATAACGTGCCATCTATGAAGTTGTCTGATTATATCGAGAACTTTTCGGATGTGATTCGCAAGCTATTCGACCTTTGCAAAGTGGCCCACCGGCGCTCAACGTTATAGGCTAGAGTTCGCATGAGTGCTTCCGCGCCTAGTCCGGTGAGTGTAGTCCCGAATACGGGGGAGATGTCTGCCGCCAAGCGTCGTGTAGCTTTCCACTCGATGCTGGCTGCCGCGGTGATGACTCTGCTTAAGGTAGCCGCAGGGTTGATGAGCGGGTCTCTGGGAGTGCTTTCTGACGGGGCGCACTCGGGTCTCGACCTGATCGGTTCGGGGCTCACGTACTTTTCCGTTCAGGTCTCGGACAAGCCTGCGGATGAAGGCCACACGTACGGCCATGCGAAGTTCGAAACGCTCTCGGCATTTGCCGAAGCGGGACTGATGGCCATCTCCTGCGCGTGGATCATCTACGAGGCCATGCACAGGATTTTTCTGCATGAGGCAGTGGTGCATCATTCGCTGTGGCCGGTGCTGGTGCTGGTTACGTCGGTGGCCGTGGATTGGTGGCGTTCGCGCGAGCTTGGGGTCGTGGCCAGGCGGTTTAACAGCACAGCTCTGGCGGCCGATGCGTTTCACTTCGCTTCGGACATCTGGTCGACCCTCGCCGTTTTAGCAGGGCTGTTGCTGAGCTGGCTAGGCGGGCAGTTGCATATTTCATGGCTGAGCTATGCCGACCCGGTGGCTGCGATCATGGTTTCGCTGTTGATCCTCAGGTTGAGCTGGAAACTCACGCGCGAGACTTCAGATGTGTTGCTGGATGCGACTCCCGGCGATCTTCGCTGGAAGATTGTCCGCGAGGTGAGAGCCGTCGAGGGCGTGTTAGCGGTAGAGCAGGCGCGGGTGCGCCGCGCAGGCTCAGCGACCTTTGCCGACCTTACGTTGGCGCTGCCGCGAAGCTTTACCTTCGAGCACACAAACGAACTGGTCCGCTCGACGACCGAGGCGGTAAAGAGGGTCGTTCCCGATGCGGACGTAGTGGTGCATACGGTGCCGCGCGAGAGTTCGACGGAGAGCATCTTTGACCGCGTGCGAGCGGTTGCTGCGCGCAACAATGTTTCGGTGCATGAAGTGAGCGTGCAATCGATTGACGGCAGGCTTCGAGTTGAGCAGCATGTGGAGTTGAACGAGTCGTTGACACTGATGCAGGCGCACGCCTTTGTCACCGCCATGGAGACCGAGATACTGCGCGAAGTACCGGAACTGAAATCGGTGCTGACACATATCGAGAGCGAGCCCGGTACGATCGAGCGCCCGTTGCCTGTTCGCGATCAGGGCCAGGTTGAGAGCGAAGCGGAGCGCATTGGCCGCTCGCTGCGGACTGCGGCGAAGCAGTTCCCGGAGATCCTGGATGTGCACGAGATTCTCGTCGGCCGGACTGGCGAGCACCTACAACTCTCCTGCCACTGCACGCTCCCCGATGAGCTGACCATGCAACGCGTGCACGAGGTGATCACGGGCCTTGAGAACCGGCTGAAGCTGGAATGCCCCGAGGTGAGTAAGGTGCTTATTCATCCTGAGCCCGAGACCGATAATCACCGGTGAAATTCTCACTGGACGCGTGCAGAATGGGACACGGAAAATATCCACATTTCGCGGTAGATTTCCACAAAAGAAAATCATTTACAAGCTGGTTATAGAACGAGAAACAGGTGTTTAATTCTCTTAACGGAAGAGACGTCTTCCTGAAGGGAAAAGCGGACTGAGGCCTTCCTGAGAATCGGCAACGAGACCCGGGAACAGCAGAAGAATGCTTGAGCAACGCAGGCGATAACGTGAGAGTGAGGGAAATTCGGGCTTCGCTCGAATGTACCGGCTAACTCACGAGGGAGCCAAGTTGATCTGGGAGCCGAGCCAGACCTTCAAGAAAACGGATAGCAGAGGGCGACAACCCGCAAGGGGCGTCGCCCTTTCGCTTTTGTCCGGCATTCTTCTCCATCGGAACCAGCATCCCAAAGGCTGAAAAGTCCTCGTCTAATTCAAGTACCGCCCCCTGAAGACTAAAATCTTGTATGAGAGCGCCTCGCAGCGCCCGTGGGAGCAGCGATGATTGCACGCAGCGAATGGACGAACACAGACCCAAATTCTTGCGGCTACACCGCACACTCCGAGTCCGGTCACGCGCTTCGGTTTGATACCACCCCCGAACATCTGGAGGGGCCGACGCCGATGGAGGTAGTGTTGATGGCGCTATGCGGATGCACCTCGGTCGATGTGGTCGGCATTCTGAAGAAGAAGAGGCAACCGCTCGCTTCCCTTACCGTTTCGACGACGGCGGAGCAGCGACAAGAGCAGCCGAAGTACTTCAACAAGATCAAACTGACGTATACGGTTCGGGCCGAGGCTGGTACGCAGCTTAGCCGCAGGGCGGTTGAGAGTGCGGTGGCGCTATCGAAGGACAAGTACTGTTCTGTCTCGGCCATGCTGGAAAAGGCCGCGGAGATTGAGTTCGTGATTGACTATGACGGCGTGGAGCCGCTGCCATGAGGCACAGCTTTCGGCCCATTCAGAACTTTTTCCGGGTAGCTTCGCTGCTGCTCGGACTGGTAGTGGTGGCGTTGATTTCCGCAATCACCACCATGCACTTCGCCATTCACGGCGCTGAGGTGCGCGTTCCTGTCCTCAAGGGCATGACGGTGGTGGAGGCGCGGAGCCAGACCTCAGGCCTGGGGTTGAATCTGGAGGTCGACAACCGCTACTATTCCGCCGATGTGGCGGCAGGCCATATTCTTTCGCAGTCGCCTGTGCCGGGGGCGGTGGTGCGCCGCGAGTGGCGGGTGCGCGTGGCCGAGAGCCTGGGTCCGCAAAAAGTCGAGGTTCCGAACGTGGTTGGAAATCAGGAACGAACCGCCGCCCTGAACCTGCGGCGAGTCGGCCTGGAGACGGGTACGACAGCGCATCTGCCCTGGGTGCGGGCGGGGAGTGCAGGAAACGTAGTGGGAACGGTGCTGGCGCAGGATCCTCCGGCGAAGGCCCAGGGAATCGAGCGGCCGGGCATCAATCTGCTCGTGGCGGCGGAAGACGACACACCCGCGGATGGTTTTGTGATGCCCGACCTAACCGGCCTGCCTGTGATAACGGCGCAGAACCTGCTGATACGCGTGGGAATCAAGTTCGGCGACCCGAAGTTTGTGGATGCTCCGCTCGCCCCCGTAGCTGGAGGGATTCCGAATCCAACGCCGATTTCGCCAACAGCGGCGGGCCCAGCGCCTGCGCCTGTTCCCGGAAATGCCCCGGCGCCGATGAGACCGACGGCGCTGCCGGGGGTGGTGATTGGCCAGTCTCCGCCAGCCGGGTATCGGGTTGAGGTTGGGTCGACGGTGGCGCTTACCGTGGCGAAGTAGGGCTGATCCTGGGCTTCGTCTGGCGCGCTTCTCCAGAACGGCGATGAAAAAGCCGTCGGTTTGAATATCCGGACCAAGGATGCCAGGAAGAGTAGTCAGTGAGCCGTCCAGTGCAATCGCCCTTTTCAGTGCTTCGCCACTTTCAGGTGTCAGGCGGCCTTCTTCGTGCAACTCATGGAGAACTGTCGAGACAGAAACCTGCTGCCAGTCTGGCGCCTCGACAAGAACCTCCGCAACGACAGCGCTGTTTTCCTCCGGCTCAAGCGAGCAGGTTGAATAGATGGCCCGGCCCGTACCAACACTGAGTGCCCCCCGCAGAATGGCGCATTGCCGCTCGTGGTGGCGTGCGAGATCCGCAGGCTGTAGCCGGTGCCGAATCTCCGGGTTGCGGCCAAGTGTCCCAGTGCCGCTGCATGGAACGTCAGCCAGAACGAGATCGTACCTATCAGCAGTGGTTAGCTGCGTGGCGTCTGCATGCACCACGTCGATTTGGGATGCGTATCTGGTGGCGGCAATGCGAGCTTTGAGTGCTTCGAGACGGGGTGGACTGATTTCGCAGGCGGTGATTCGCGCTTGCGGATTCATTTCGGCGAGGATGAGCGTTTTGCCTCCGGGAGCTGCGCAGCAATCGAGAATATTGTCTCCGTGGCCGGCGAGTTTCGCGATGAGCTGGGAGCCCTCTTCCTGGATCCGGATTTTGCCATTCTTGAAGGCCTCTGTGGCGGTGATATCGCCGGAGACGACGCGGCGAGCCTCGGTAAGGATTGCACCGGGAGCCAGCTCAATCCCTTCCCCTTTCAACCCTTCTTCGATTGCCGCCGAGTCGAGTCGAATGGTGAGTTCAGGTTGCTGCTGGCCATGTTCGCAGATAGCGCGGGCGGATTCGAGGCCGTAGATCTGAGCCCAGCGTTCGACCAACCAGACCGGATGCGCGGTCGCTTCGGCGAGTTCCACTGGGGTGTAAGCAGTCGCGAACATTGCCTGGGGCCTGGGCTGGGTGGCGAGCTTGCGCAGAACGGCGTTGACCATTTTCGAAGCGAACTTGTGCCCCGCAGCTTTGGCGAGCGCTACCGATTCCCCAATAGCAGCATGCGCAGGAATGCGATCGAGATACAGAAGCTGGTAAGCGCCGAGCCGTAATGCGATCCGGATTTCCGGGTCCACGCGTGCGTTTGGCTTTGCCAGCAGCGGTCGGATTAACGCATCAAGCCGGATTTGCCAGCGCAGAGTTCCCATCACCAGAGTCGTGGCGAGATTGCGATCCTGCGGCGATAGCTTCGACACCCGGTCGTTCCGTAGCAAATCGTCAGCGTGAGCGCTTCCCTTTTCAAGCTCTACCAGAATGCCAAAGGCCTCGCGGCGCGCCGGCGAGGCTGCCAAAGATTGCTGTCTGTTTGCTGAGCGATGTGGGGCTTTGGCGGGCATCATCAGCCGAGCCTGGCGCCGGGCGCTATGGGGTTGCCACGCAGAAATTCAGCGGCAGCCATGCGGTTCCTACCTTCCGGCTGAAACTCTAGAAGCTCCAGAGCCGTACCCGCTGCGCAGGCAACCATCAGATGGCCATCCGCCTGAAGAAGCTGTCCCGGCTCGGTGCCTGCAATCGGCTCAGGGACAGGCTTCAGCTTGTGCACGATCAGCTTTTTGCCATCGAGAGCCGTGAAAGCACCCGGCCACGGCTGAAAGCCGCGCCAGCGATTCCAAAGCTCAATCGCAGTGTGCGCGGCGAAGTTCATGCGGCCGTCTTCGCGTTCGAGGATGCGGGCCAGCGTAGCCTTTTCGTGATCCTGAGTCTGGGGCTTGAGCGTCCCGCGAGCGAGGCCAGCCAAGGTTTCTACAACCAGAGGCGCACCCTGAATTGAGAGCTCGGCGAAAAGATCGACAGCGGTCTGTTCGGGCAGGATAGGGATTTGCTGCTGCAGCAGAATGGGGCCGGTGTCGAGACCTTCTTCAAGCAGCATGGTGGTATTGCCGGTAACGGTTTCGCCCATCGCAACCGCCCACTGGATCGGTGCCGCACCCCTGTATTTCGGAAGCAGCGACCCGTGCAGGTTGATACACCCAAGTCGCGGCAGCTCCAGCATCCATTTGGGAATGATGCGCCCGTAAGCAACCACAACGATCGCGTCCGGCTGAATGGCCTCTAGCCGCGCGCGAAATTCCGGGTTGTTCCTGATCTTTTCAGGTTGCGTAACTTCAAGGCCGTGCGCCAGCGCAGTCTGCTTGACCGGCGGAGCGGTGAGCACCTGCTTGCGTCCCACCGGACGATCAGGCTGGCTGACTACAAGAGCGATCTCATGCCCTGCCGCAATAATAGCCTCAAGCGTAGGTACTGCAAATTGCGGCGTTCCGCAGAAAACCAGCCTGAGTCGTCCCGCGCCCTCGGTCATCGCTCTCTACCACTCGCCGGCGCGCTGCATCTTGCGGATCTTTCGCAGAGCGAGATCGCGCTTGAGGCCGCTGATGCGGAAGATAAAGAGCACTCCGTCGAGGTGGTCGATCTCGTGCTGGAAGCAGCGGGAGAGAAGCTCTTCGCCCTCAGCCTCAAACCATTTCCCGTACTCGTCCTGCGCGCGGATCTTGACCTTGGCGGCTCGCACGACTTTTTCACGAATCTCGGGGAAGCTCAGGCAGCCCTCTTCTTCGTAGATCTTGCCCTCGCGCTCGATGACCTCAGGATTGATGAGCACCATCTTCTTCTTCGGATCTTTAGCGTTTGAGAGGTCGATGACGGTGATGCGTTTTGAAACCGCAACCTGGGGCGCGGCGAGACCTATGCCCTGCGCGGCGTACATGGTTTCGAACATGTCGGCCACGAACTTGCGCAGCTTGTCATCGAATTCGGTGACCGGCTCACCAGGTTGCTGGAGCACCGGATCGGGGTATTTCACAATATCGAGAATCATCGGTCTTTTTTGAAGGTCGCGCGCCTTTCCGCGCCAGATATGTCGTTTGCGACTAATAGTTCCTTATCTGTTGGATGTAGCCGTCGTAGTTCCGCTTCAGCTCTTCTGCACTGTCGCCGCCAAACTTCTCCATCACCTCTTTGGCGATGATGAAGGCTACCATGGCCTCCGCCGCAACTCCCGCCGCCGGCACCACGCAGATATCGCTGCGCTCATAGCTGGCAGAGGTCGCCTCCCGAGTATCAAAGCGGACGGATTCGAGCGGACGGCGCAAAGTGCTGATCGGCTTGAGGTGGCCGCGTACAACAACGTCTTCGCCATTGGAGATGCCGCCCTCTATGCCGCCGGCGTTGTTCTGGTGACGGGTAAAGCGCGTAGGCCGTTCACTTTCCTGGCCGTAGTAAATAGCGTCGTGAACCTGCGAACCGAATGACTCGGCAGCCGTCACTCCGCGGCCAATCTCGACAGCCTTGACGGCTTGCAGGCTCATCACCGCCCAGGCCAGCAGACCGTCAAGGCGCTCGTCCCAGTTGGCGTAAGTGCCGACGCCAGGGGGCAGGCCATGGACAACAACCTCAAACACACCGCCAATCGTGTCGCCCGTGCGGCTGGTCTCTTCGACCTCGGCCTTCATGCGGGCTTCGGTCTCAGCATCGACGCAGCTCAGCAGGATTTCCGGCTTCTGGGTGACGGCTACGATTTCTTCCCATTTTGCCGCGCGCTCGAGTTCGACCCGGCCGACGCGGATGACGTGGCTGGCAACTTCGATGCCCAGATGGCGCAGGAGTAGCTTGGCGAACGCTCCAGCCGCCACTCGGGAAGTCGACTCGCGAGCCGAAGCACGCTCCAACACATAACGCGCATCTTTGAAGTTGTATTTCAAGGCCCCGGGCAGATCGGCATGCCCGGGGCGAGGCGAAGCCACAACCTGATGCTTGCTCAGGTCGCCAGCTTCGACCGGCAGCTTCTCTTCCCAGTTCTTCCAGTCGTGGTTGGCTATCTGAATAGCGATAGGAGAGCCGATAGTCTTGCCGTGGCGCACGCCCGAAAGCACATGGACCTTATCGGTTTCGATCTTCATGCGGCCGCCGCGGCCGTAACCCTGCTGGCGCCGCCAGAGTTCGCGATTGATAAAGTCGAAGTCGACAGTAAGCCCAGCGGGCAGGCCGGAGATGAGCGCGATAAGTGCTTCGCCGTGCGACTCGCCGGCGGTTTCGAAACGGATCATGACTACTTGATTGTAATGGAGATGCGAAGGGAATGAGCGCGGTAACAAAGATCGAGGAGCTAATCGCTCCGCCGGATTCTGGCATCAATTTCACAGGCGGGTTTAGGCTACGCTGCCTGTTCTTCGTCTTCCTGATTATTGTCAATAGCCCGAGTGATCCCGAATCCGAATAGGGATCCGCCCACATACCAAATCAGAATGTTTCCGAGGAGCCATAAGGGATGAAACTCCTGGCCTGAAAAGTTCTGGCGCCAATTCATAGCGATCATCCCGGTCGACCATGGAAATCCAGCGACGACTGCCCGGAACAATGCTGGCATAGCGTGAAATCGGGGTCGCGCCTCACTGCTTCCTGTTATAAACAGCACCGAAGTAAATGACAGAAGATAGATACCAAGAGCTACGATTTCACCGGTCACTTGGAAAAGAAGGTCGGTATGCGTTTCCAGTGGAAAGAAGTAACCCCAGTGAAAACAGCCGAACGATAACAGAATTAGAAGCGCGCAAGCGAAGAAAATCGCCCGCCGGATTCGTTTTGGCTGTCTTGATTCCATTTCAATCTCATCTCCCCGCTGCTGGAGATACTGCTCCTAATCCAGAAACCACTGCCATTGATCTTCAGTCAGGGGCACCACGCTGAGCCGTCCGATAATCACCAGCGGCGACTGAGCAAACAGCGGCTCAGCCTTGATGGCCGCCAGCGTCTTCGGCGTCTTGAGCCGCTTGCCGACCTTGACCTTAACGATCGGAACTTTGGGATCACTAGCGTCGACGCTGACCACCGTTCCGGTCCCGACAGCAGTGCGTTCGTCTCCCGTGTGGTAAAAAATCCACTTCGTCCCTTTGGGCATCTGGCGCAGGTGCATGACGGCGGTGGGATTGGTCACGCCATCCCAGATGGTCTCCTGGTCGCGAAGAAAGTCGTCAAACGAATATTTCTCAGGTTCGGTCTTAAAGAGGAAATAGGGCATGTCGGGTCTATCGTATGCGAGAGGCCGAGGATTGGGGAATAGGAACTTCGAAAAGTTGACCAATTGAATCAAAGCTGTGGCAATGATTTAGACTTGTATATACAATATTGTATTGACAGGGGTTTGACTTGCGCTGGATCTGGGACGCGGAGAAGGCGAAGATGAACTTCCAGAAGCACAAGGTCAGCTTTCAACTCGCTGAGCGCGCCCTTGGCGATCCCCTCGGCATCTCTGTGCCTGACCCGTATCCGGATGAGGAACGATGGAGAACTCTGGGATCGCCGACTGCAGATGGAGTCGTCGTTCTGTATGTCGTTCATACCTGGCCCGGCGACGATGGCGTTGGACGGATCATCAGCGCGAGGCGGGCCGAAAGCCATGAAAGGCGAGACTATGAAGAGAGGTAATCCTGAGCCACTGACGGCAGAGTTACAGGCTGAGTTGGATGCTCTGGCTGCGATGCCGGAAGGTGAGATTGACACGAGTGAGATGCCGCCGATTGCTGATTGGAGCAAGGCGGTTCGCGGCGGGTTGTATCGTCCGATCAAGCGCCCGCTATCGTTGCGGGTAGACGCTGATGTTATTGACTGGTTTCAGCGGCAGGGGCAGGGCTACCAAACGCGGATGAATTTGGCTTTGCGAGAGTATGTGGAACGGCACAGCAGTCCAACCCTTGAAGAGAACCGGACCGATGAGGTACGGCTTCAATTGGCCGAACGTGGCATCGAGCAGCGAGATGTTGCTGCTGCCGTTTCGTGGGTTCGTAAGACTTCCTGAGCCAGGACGTGCTCTCGTGGCGAAGATGGATACGTCTCAACTTATCGGCGACTCAACTGATGTTTGCTCAGTCTAGTTTTGCTCGTTGATTCCTGTATCTGCCAGCCAAGCCCGCGAGTTGAGCATCGTTCTCTGGTCGAGCGCCCAGATGCGATCCGTCATCTCCCCCGGCCCCTTACCCTGCCGCGCCGCCTTCTGGAATTCGTTCGCCAGCGTCTGCATCTTGGCGTCCATATCGTCGAGGAAGTTGAGCATCAGCGCTTCGGGAATCATGGGCAGTTTAGGCGATCCAAACTCCAGCTTGCCGTGATGCGAGAGGATCATGTGCAGCACCAGCGTCTTCAGCCGTGGCGGAAAATTGGGCAGGCTATCGATCACCTTTTCAATCATCGCCGAGCCGATCTGGATGTGGCCGAGCAGCGTGCCCTCAAGGGTGTATTCAAAACCGGTCGACCATGCCAGCTCGTGGATCTTGCCTATGTCGTGGAGAATGACGCCGGTGAGCACCAGGTCGCGCATCAGCATCGGGTAGTGTGGGACCACCTTATCCGCCAGGCCCAGCAGGCTCACAACATGTTCAAGCAGCCCGCCCAGAAAGGCATGATGTAGCTGTTTGGCCGCCGGGGCCTCGCGCAAGGCTTCACGAATGGCGGGGTCAGCGAGGATAGTTTCGACCAAGCGCTTCAAGTCGGGATCGGTAAAGGTGGCAACGGTATCTTCGAGCCGCCGCCAGAGATCGTCGATGTCATAAGTGGTGGCAGGGAGCAGATCTGAGCGGTCGAAGTCAGCGGGCAGAATCTTCTTGAGCTGATCGACTTTAAGCTGGAGAATACCCTCGAATTTCGAGGCCGACCCACGAACTTTGACCACGTCGCCTTTGCCGAAATCCTGCGCGATGCGCGGGTCAAAAAGTTCCCAGACGCGAGCCTCGATCTGGCCCGAGTTATCGCCGAGAAGCAGGCTGAGATAAGGCTTGGCAGTCCTGGTAGTTCGCTGTTGCTTGCTCAGAACCAGATAGACGGCGTCGAATGGCTTGTTTTCGAACTGATTTTCCGCAATAAGTCGGGCGAGATCGGCGATGTAGATTTCTTTCATGCTGGCTCAGATTACAGCATTTGGCCTTGGTTCGATTTGGCAGCCCGGCTGCTTCATTCAAGCCCCGCGCCTTTCACCCAAAAAGCAAACATCCGGCGGAATCAATCGCGCCGGATGCCTGCTTCCCATTTTCGAAATTGCTGAGTCGTTCAAAACCGCCTAATGTGGCGGCTCCGAGGCGGGCGTTCCCGTCTGCGGCGGATCGGGGCTGGTAGGCGTCTGCTGTGGCGCCGAAGCCGGTTTAGGTGCAGTCGCCGGAGCTGGAGCACCCTGCACCGGGGCAGCCGGCGTCATCTCCAGAGGAGTCGTATTTTCCGGCGCTTTGGGCCGGTCCTGCATGCGAGTCTTCTCGCCAGCGGTCGCATCGGAAGCCTTCTTCTTTTTCTTCTTTGACGTATCCCCGGCAAGGCCCAGAGGAGCAGCCTGCGTCTGCCGGTCTGCAACTTCAGCAGCGTCAGGTGCGGCCGGTGTGAAGTTATCCAACTGCGGCCCCTTCGGCTTGGGAGCCTTCGGCAGTTTCATACGCTCGCTGTAGCGCGACTTTTTGACCGGAGCCGCAGCGGGCTGCAGCGGATTGTCCGCTTCCGCAGTCTCCGTCTCCGCGGCCTTCGGCAGAGCTCCAGCATCTTCGATCTTCGTTTGGGCAGTGTTCGGCAGCGTTTCGCGAGGCGCCTGGCCGTAGCGAATCTTTTCCTTCTTGCCGGCCTTCATCGTGGCCGGAGTAGCGCTCGCAGCAGCTTTGGACTTCTTGCCCGTAAGAGCAGCCGCATCGGTGGCAGGCTTTTGAGCCGTGGTGTCGGCCGAGACAGGCACCACCGCAGGCTGCGCAGCCTTATTGCGGAAGCCATGCTCAGTCTCGCGGAACCGTGTGCGCTGCACCTTCTTCTTTTTCTTCGGAGCAGGCGGAGTGTAGGCGCTGTAGATCGGCTTGGTCTGCTTGGGGCTGGCGCCAGTATCGACGTAGCTCGGCTTGATGTCGATATAAGCCTCTTCGCGCATCGTGGTGAGGTAGACGCGCATGGCCGGTTCCATCCGGCTCATGTAAAAGGTCTCTTCGACCTGATTCTCGACATCTTTGAATTGCGGAACCCCGCCGGTGACATGCTCGTCAACCTTGAGGATGACGTATCCCTGCTTCGTACGGATCGGCTCGGTAAACTCGCCTGCCTTGAGGCTGAAAGTCTTGTCTTCCAGAACCTTGGCCAGACTCCCCGGACCAAACTTGCCCAAATCCCCACCCTGCGCCGCCGTAGGCCCGTCGCTTGAGGTGCGGGCCAGCTTGTCAAAATCCTCGCCGGCCTTCAACCTGGCTTCAATATCGTCCGCCTTGGCCTTCGCAGTGGCCAGCTTCTGCTGGTCTTCCGCGTCCGCACCGGTTGCGACGAGAATCTCGCTCAGATGAACGCTCTCCGGCTGAACGTAGTCCTGCTTGTGCGCCTCGAAATACCGCTGCACCTCACCCGGAGTAACAGAAACACGCCGCCCGACCTCATCGCGCATTACCTGCTGCGTGATGATCTGGTTGCGTATATTCGCCTTGAAGTCTTCAAAAGAGACGCCCTGATCGCGCGCCGCCTTCTCCAGATCTTCGAGAGTCTCAAGGTTGTACTTCTTGCGAATTTCGTCGAGCTGCTTCACCAGTTCCGTCTCGCCGGTGATGCCGAGTTCCTTGCCCTTCGAAAGCCAAAGCTGCTGGTCGATCAAATTGCGCAACAGATCTTTGTGCCCCTCCGAAATCTGCTGCAGGGTCGCGCCCCGCTGACGGGCTTCCCCATCCATCTCTTTGAGAGCGCGATCGTAGTCGGTGCGGCTGATGATCTGGTCGTTCACCCGAGCCAGAATATCTTCGACAGTAACGCCGCCATAGGGACTGGCCGGGGCCGCGCCGGGTGCGGGAGCCGCAGGCTGGCTCTGCGCGTAAGTAACGGTAGCTAGGAGGGCTGTGCCGAGGAATACAGGCACGAAGAGCGCAGACAATCGATAGGGTCGCAAGGTCATAGTAGGCAATTGGAGCCGGGGCGTGAGGACGCGCCAGTTCCGTACAAATCCTTAGACGTAATTGTAACCGCCCGGAAAGCAGCAGGCGAGGAAGCCGGCCCAGCGGGATGCTATCCACTCAGACGGCGAACCGTCCAACTCACACGATGCTATACTTTCGATCAAGACTGCTCCGCCCGCGGCCCTTTTTGTGGTGGGATCAGGAATTGTTTTCTGATCAGGCTGGAAGCGTCTGGAGGTACCCCAGGTCATGAATCCACGCGCCCGCCGGGCCATTTTCTCCCTTGTTCTCTTCTTCAGCGTATGTGCGGTTGCAGGCACCCTGTTCCAGGGCAAAGTCGGCGCCCAGTCGGCTGCCGACGAATCGCAACTGCGCGACAGCCTGAAGGCCTTCACCAACGTCTACGCGCTGGTCGAGCAGAACTACGCGGAGCCGATCAACGGCGACAAGGCCGACACAGTCATTTACGACGGCGCAATTCCGGGCATGCTGCGGGTACTCGATCCCCACTCCAACTTCTACGATCCAAAGGCTTACGCCAAAATGCGCGAGGACCAGCATGGCCGCTACTACGGCGTCGGCATGGTCATCCAACAGCAGCAGAACAAGATTTACGTCGTCACACCCTACGAGGGCACGCCCTCCTACAAGGCCGGAATTCACCCCGGCGACATCATCGCCACGGTAGACGGCAAGAGCGCTGACGGCATGAACTCTGAACAGGTCGCCAAGGCCCTCAAAGGACCCAAAGGAACCCACGTTTCGATCACCACCATCCGTGACGGCTCCAGCAAGCCGCTGACCTTCGATCTAGTTCGCGACGAGATTCCGCACCCATCCGTCGACCTCAAGTACGAGATCCGTCCAGGAGTCGGCTACATTCATCTCACCAACTTCCAGGAGACGACGGCCAAGGAAGTGGAAGACGCCGTTAACGGCTTCGGCGATTTGAAGGGGCTGGTCTTCGACCTTCGCGGCAATCCCGGCGGACTGCTCAGCCAGGCAGTTGAGGTTTGCGACCACCTGCTGACCAAGGGTCAGGGCATCGTTTCGCAGCACGGACGCGCCTACCAGGACGTCAACTACACCGCAACCCACGGCAATCAGGGAAAGACCTTCCCCATCGTCGTCCTTGTGAATCGCAACACCGCCTCCGCGGCCGAAATCGTTTCCGGCGCGCTCCAGGACCATGACCGCGCCCTGATCGTGGGCGAAACCACCTTTGGCAAAGGTCTCGTGCAGACCGTCTATAACCTCTCTGAAAACACCGGCCTGGCGCTGACCACCTATCACTACTACACTCCCTCGGGCCGCCTGATTCAGCGCGACTACAACGGAGTCTCGCTGTACGACTACTACAACCACGCCAATGCCCTGCCCGCCGACAACACGAACAAGGAAGTGAAGCTGACCGACGCCGGCCGCACAGTCTACGGCGGCGGCGGCATCACTCCCGACCAGAAGATCGAGACACCCAAGTCGAATCCGTTCATGGATTCCCTGCTGATTCACGACGTCTTCTTCCACTTCGCTCCGCATTACCTTGCGAATCGCACCGTGGACAAAGACTTCAAAGTTGACGACGCGGTGCTTGGCGAGTTCAAGCAGTTCCTGACCAGCCAGAATGTGCCGTGGAACAACGAAGACTTCAACGGCCCCTCGGATTGGATCAAGGCCAATATCAAGTCCAAGGTCATGCAAATTCAATTCGGCCAGCTTCAGGGCCTCCGCACCCAGGCCGACTGGGATCCGATGATCCAGAAAGCCGTCACCTTCCTGCCCGAAGCCCAGGCTCTCGAAGACAACGCCCACAAGGTCCTCGCTCAGAAAGCTGAAGCACGCAACGCCGGGAATTGATAGCGGCTCGGATGGAGATCTTCAGGAAGAGTTGTTATTTTTTAGTTATGCAGATTACGGTTACCATCCCGGACGATGTTGCAGCGGAGGTTCAGGCGCGTGGCCTGACTCCGGAGAACTACGTCGAAACTCTGATCGCTGAACAGAAGCTCATGAAGCACGCGGATAAGACGCCGCAGAACCGGGAAGAGCGGTTGGCCAATCTGGAAATTTTTTTCAAGGAAATGTCTGCTCATTCTGACAAAATTCCGATCCTCTCGGACGAAGCTCTCACGCGTGAAAGTTTCTACAGCGACCATGACTAATTGCGCTTCGATACGCGGTTGATACAAATGCTCTGTTGAGGCTTTCTCATGAAGGTCACCCTCAACACGGCTTGATTACAGAAGCGATATTATGGCTGGCGCAGCAGAATGTAGAACTCTGTTTTGTACCGCAAAATCTCGGTGAGTTTTGGAACGTCTGTACTCGCCCTTTGGACCGGAACGGTTTGGGCTTGACGATCAATGAGACCAGAACTCATATTCTGTCGATCGAACGGAACATGACCCTACTTCCTGAGAATGAACGCGTGTATCATGTCTGGCACCGTTTGCTCTTTGAGCACAACATTCGCGGCGTTCAGGTTCATGATGCCCATCTTGCGGCGGTGCTTGAAGTGCATGGCATATCGCACTTGCTTACCTTGAACGGGACGGATTTCAAGCGTTTCTCACATCTGACGGTCATACATCCGTATGAAGTACAACCGCGAATGTGAGAGCTTCCTTGCAAACTTTTCCGGCTCCTACTTCTGGGGTATCTCTATCGTGGCTCCCTCTCCGACTTTGTAAGTCTCAGAGAAGTTGCGCTGGTTAATGCCGAGACTCAGGCGGCCCCGCGAGTCGATGTAGAAGAGTTCCTTCCCCACCGGCACATCACTGAAGGTTTTCACGAACGGAAAGCTGTAGCGCTTCCCCGCCAGGGTCACCGGTACCGCATCATGGAGCTTGTACCCAAGCTGGGCAAACGTCTCTGCGGGAACATTGAGCACCAGATTTCCATAAGGTCCATCGGTGCCGATCACGTCGCCACGCAGACCGGTTGAGTCCACTGTCGCGCGCTTGATATCCAGACGCACCAGCTTGGCTGGATCGATCGCAGGGCCGGCCTGTGTCCAGTCGTCGCCGCGAGCGACGTGCGCCCCGGCGGGAGAGAAAATGTCCCTGCCATGAAAGGTTGACGAGATACCCGACCCGATCATCCACGCAGGATTGGTGATCTCGTGCACCTCTGCGATCCCGTCGCGGTCCTGCACGAGAGTGAGCAGGCCGTTGTCGGGCAGCACGAAGAACTGCCCCACTTTGGATTTAGCGATGATGGCCTTGCGCGTCGATCCGACGCCGGGATCGATGACCACCACAAACACAGCATCCTTAGGAAAGTAGGGCGCGGAGCCGGCCAGAAAGCGCGCTCCCGCAGCGATGTTGTAAGGCTCTGACTGGTGCGTGATGTCGAGAATGCGCACACCCGGAGCAACGCCGTCCATCACCGCTTTGCAGATGCCGACTGCATCGTCTTTGACGTCGAAGTCGGTCATAAAGCCTATGACTTTGAGTGAATGATCAGTGTGTGAAGATCCGAGTCTATACCAGTAATGCGTGGACCTGCTATTAGCAACGACCATCAGAATGAGTGCGACCACCAGAGCCGCGAAGACCGACAAGCGGAGAACTTTCAAGACTAGCTCCTTAAAACTGCTTTCCCATCGTAGAGCAACGAGATGACTCGACCATGGGCGGTCTGATGAAATTGCTTGGCGGTGACAAGCCTCTCCCGTAGCATCGCGATATGTCCTTCAAATCGATTGCCCTTTTTCCTGCCCTCTTTCTCACGTGTTGTTGCACACTCCTCACGGCTCAGAAGCCGGAAAGTCCCTCCGCCAAAATCAAGGTCAAGGTTGTCGTGGTGGCCATGTTCGAGGTCGGCGCAGATACCGGCGATCAGCCCGGCGAATTGCAGTACTGGGTCGAGCGCGATCATCTGGACACTGTCTATCCAATGCCCGCCGCCTACCACGACGCGCGCATGAATGCGGACGGAGAGCTGGCCATCGTGACCGGCCAGGGCACAGCGCATGCAGCAGCAACAATCATGGCTCTGGGACTCGATCCACGCTTTGATCTAAGCCACGCCTATTGGCTGATTGCCGGCATCGCCGGCGGCAATCCGGAGCAGGTTTCGCTGGGGTCGGCTGTGTGGGCAAACTGGATTGTGGACGGCGATCTCGCCTACGAGATCGACTCGCGCGAAATGCCCAAAGACTGGCCGACGGGGATGCTGCCGCTGCGGAAGGCCAAACCCTATGAAGAACCCGTCGCTCCGCTGCAAGGCCAGATGTACCAGACCAATCGCACGCTGATGATGTGGGCCTATGGACTGACAAAGAACACAGCGTTGAAGGATTCCGATCATCTGAAGGAGATTCGTTCGCACTTCGACGGAGCAGCCGCCGGAAATCCCCCACAAGTCCTCCTGGGAGATGAGGTTTCAGGTTCGACCTACTGGCACGGAAAACAGATGGATACTTGGGCCGTGCGATGGATGAGCTACTTCACCAGCGGGCAAGGCAAGTTCGCGACGACTGCAATGGAGGACACCGGATCGCTCGAATCGCTGCGGCTGCTGGCGCGCGCAGGCAAAGTCGACTGGGACCGGATAATGGTTCTGCGAACAGTCAGCAACTTCGACCAGCAGCCACGAGGAATGGACGCAGCCACGAGCCTGTCGAACCAGCGCATCGGCCAGTATGGAGCTTATCTGCCCTCACTTGAGGCCGCCTACAGCGTTGGACACATAGTGGTTGGTGAGTTGATCAAGAATTGGGGTCAATATGAAGGAAGGATTCCGGTGCTGCCGGGGATAGCGGGTAAAGAGTAGAGTCGCGGGCTAGAGCGAGAAAGCCCGGTCCCAGAATTGAGGTCCGGGCACCCTGCACACGTCCGATCCATATATATTCGGAGACATGAAACTCTCATATGGACTGCCGCTGATTCTTTCGTGCCTTCTCGCCGCGATATGCTCGATCGTTCTTGGGCAAAGTGCTCCTACTAAGCCAGAAGCTACCGCGCCGACGGACGTCCACCAATTGTTTCTTGATGATCAGAGTGACCGATCCGGTGATCGCAAAGTCGCCCCGTATGGGGCCGACGTCAATAGCCGCGATGCAGTGCGGCGTAGAGCCACAAAGTTATTGATCGAGACAGGAAAGATCAAATCAGCGCAGGACTTTCATGACGCGGCCTATATCTTTCAGCATGGGCTGGAAGCAGACGACTATCTTTTGGCACATATCCTGGCTACCGAAGCCATCGTGAAGGGCGATGCCTCATCCAAATGGATATCTGCCGCAACACTCGACAGATATCTTCAAGAGATCGGAAAGGGTCAAATATTTGGCGCTCAATATTCCGACAAAAACTACTTCTACATCGTGTCACACAAGAACGATCCAATTGCTCTATCCAAACCAGAAGCTCATCAAAATGGTATGACCCAAGAGCCCTTCGATAGAACCCTCGTTCCCGACGCTCTCCGGGCTGATTTTTGCGTACCGGATTTGGAAAAGCAGAAAGTTAATCTCAAAGAGTTCGAATCAGGCAACTATCCGGCTGGGATTATTCCGCCCGGGTGTACTCGTTAGAAACGGCCAAGGGCGCGGCTTTAGCCGCGCCCTTTCAAGGCAATCCCTACGAAATTTAAATACGACTTAGCTAAAGAGGTCTTTCATCTTGTTCAGCATGTTGCGAGAGGCGGGTTTGTTTTCTATCTCCATGCTCTCAGCAAGCTGACGGACAAGTTCACGCTGAGTGCGGGAGAGTTTCTTCGGAGTCTGAATGAGCACTTCGACGATCAGGTCGCCGCGGCCGCTCTCATTCAGGTGAGGCACACCCTCGTGGCGGATGCGGAATTCCTTGCCGTTCTGCGTACCCTCGGGGATGCGCAGTGTGACTTCGCCGTCCAGCGAGGGAATCTGAATCTCCGCGCCAAGCGCCGCCTGCGGGAAGGAGATAGGAACGACGCAGTGGAGGTCGTTGCCATCGCGTTCAAAAAAGTCATGTGGACGAACGGTCAGTACGACATAAAGGTCGCCGCGCGGACCGCCGAAGCGTCCTGCCTCGCCTTCTCCTGAATAACGAATTCGTGTCCCGTCTTCGACTCCTGCCGGCACCTTGACGTTCATCTTGAATTCGCGGGCCACGCGAGTCTCACCCTTGCAGGTAGCGCAGGGATCGGTGATGACTGTGCCGGAGCCGCCACAGTTGCCGCAGGCGCGGGCTACGGAGAAAAAGCCCTGTTGGTAGCGCAACTGTCCTCGCCCCTGGCATTGCGGGCAGACTGTCGGGCCGCGACCGGAGCTGGTGCCGAGGCCCTTGCAGGTGGCGCAGTTTTCGCGGCGGCGAACCTTGATTTCGGTTTCCTTGCCGAAGACAGCGTCCTCGAACTCGATGGTGATGTCGAAGCGCAGATCTTCTCCGCGCTGAACACGAGAGCCGCCGCGCTGCTGGCGGCCGCCGCCGAACATCTCTCCAAAGAGATCACCGAAGATGTCGCCAAGATCGGCGGATTCAGTGAAGGGGCTGCCACCAAATCCGGAACTGGTGGAAGCGTGGCCATAGCGGTCGTACGCCGCACGCTTGTCGGCGTCGGACAGCACGCCGTAGGCTTCGCTGGCTTCCTTGAAGCGCTCTTCGGCGGACTTGTCGCCGGGGTTGCGGTCTGGATGATACTTCATCGCCAGCTTGCGGTAGGCGGTCTTCAGTTCTGATTCGCTAACGTCCCGGGATACCCCGAGGACTTGATAGTAGTCAGCTTTGCTCACAGTATTCCTGGTAGTTGCCATGGATGCTTAGTCGTTACTCTCTTTTATGCTTCGGTCTGTTTGGGATTGGAGACGATTCGGACCAGTGCCGGACGCAGAAGGCGCTCGCGAATGCGATACCCCTTGCGAATCTCTTCGGCGATCGACTGGTCGGGCAGGTCTTCGCGCTCGACGGTGCCAAGGGCCTCATGGATGCGTGGATCGAACTGCTGTCCAACTGTCGGAATGGGCTGAACCTGCAGATTGCGCAGAGTTTCATCCATCTGCTTTACGATCAGTTCGACGCCGGTACGCAGCTGCTCGGCTGAGGCGTTAGCGTTTAGAGCCAGAGCGAAGTTGTCGACGACCGGGAGGAACTGTTCGACGACGTTGCCGGTGGCGTAGTCGCGGAATTCCTGTTTCTCACGCTCCTGGCGCTTGCGGGCGTTGTCGAACTCGGCCTGCAGACGGGCGAGGCGATCGAATAGCTGCTCCCGGTCGGCTTTGAGTTCGGCGAATGCTGCCGGCGTAACCTCGGAACCGGTAGCCTCGGAGGCTAACTTGTCAGCCTGGGCATCTTCGACGAGACCGATTCTCTGCCCGGTTGCTTCTTCTGATGTCGCCACGCTCGAATCCAGCTCGTGGGCTACTCCGTATTGCTTTTCCTGCTCTGCCATACTTCTCCGTCTCATGTGTCCCTCATTTGGGGATGGATATCGCTACTGCATACTGCGATTCGATATGAATTGTCAGATGAGCTATTCCCCGACGCCGACTCCAGGTTCTATTGCGGAGGAGTTTCGAAAACCCGCTCCGAAAGCCGTGCGATGTAACTGACGGCCTGCATCATCTCCTGATATTGCATGCGGGTGGGGGCGATAACTGCCACTGTGCCCGTGTTCTCTGTGCCAAATCGAGCCGGCGCTCCGATAAGCACCAGGTCCTGCATGGCGGGCATGGCTTCGTCGAGGCCGACTACGACGCGCAGTTCGTGCTGGCGCGTGTCGACGTAGGCGTTGAGAAGCTCGATGAGGCGCTGTTTGGTTTCGAGAGCTGCAAGCATCTGGCGCAGGCGCTCGCGGTCGAGTTCCCCTGCGAGCAGGTTGGCCATGCCCTCGACGTAGATCATAGGGCCACCCGCGTCTCCGGCGAGCGCACCCCGGCGGCATAGCTCTTCGAGGGCGCGCAGGCGATTCTGATATTCGGCCTGCTCGGCGTCGATACGGCGAGCAACTTCGGTGCGAATGCGATCGAGCTGCCATCCGCGGAAGTTCTCGTTGAGGTAGCGGGCGGCGATTTCAAGATCGTCGTAGCTTAGTTCACGGTCGATGTTGAGGACGCGGTCGTGAACGGTGCCGGCGCGGGTGACAAGCACGGCCAGCACGCGGCCAGTGCTTAGCCGCGAAAAATGAATATGTTCAAGAACTTGCTGTACAGTGTTGCCGGCGACGGCTATGCCGAGTCCGCTGGAGATGAGCGCCAGCACGTGCGATGTGCGCTCGAGGTACTGGAGCGGAGAATTCACGCCGGTGAAGTTGTCTTCGATCTGTTCGCGGCGCTGTTCGCTCAACTGGCTCGCCTGGGCGGCGGGTGCATTGCGCGCCGACTGCTGGAGTTGGGCTACGTGGTAGCGAAATGCGAGGGGTGTGGGGATGCGGCCGGCAGAGGTGTGGGGCTGATCGAGAAGGCCGGTTTCGCCTAGGTCGGCCATCACATTCCGGATCGTGGCGGAGCTGAGGCCTTCCTTGTTCTCGAAATAACGAGCCACGGCGTGCGACGAAACCGGCTCTCCGGTTGCGATGTAAATCTCGATGACGGCGGTGAGCACCAGCCGCTCCCGCGGACTGACGCGATACTCAAGCATTCCGCGACCCTCGGGTTAACTTACTGTTCTGCTTACACTTATCGCGAAAAACAGACCTAAGCACCCTCTTTTATTCTAGGCAGGGGCTGGGAGAGTGTCAAGGTTCGAGGTTGGCGATGAAGAGTTGTGCCAACCAAGCCTCCGGAAAAGTTGACCGGACCAGCAGGGTCAGTAAGCAGGGGAGATTTGGGTGTCGTGCTTGTCGTATGGCTCGCCGAATTTATTCAGGTGTTCAGAAAGCATGCTGGGGGCAGTGTGAATTTGAATCTCGCCCAGGCTGGTGAGATGGTCACCACCCTCGCCTGCAGACACGGTTATCGTGCGGGTCAGCAGCTGCAGGGCTTCCGGCGAGGTGGCCTCGGACCATATGTGCAGCGTATAGGATCCTTCCGGGACGCCGGATAGGCGAATGTCCCCCTTTTCGTCGGGCGAGGCGTAGTAAGGGGTATCAAGGGTGAGGATGACGGCGGACATTTCAGGGTGAATGTTGCAGAAGATATACGACACGCCGAGTCGATTGAACGCAACGCTCCGCGTCTGGCCGGATTGGTAAAGTCCGAGATCGAACCGCCGCCCATTGAACAGAGAGAAAACGTTGTGAAAGAAGGGATCTTTGTTGGGGAAGGAAACTGTGCTGCCCACGGGAATAACCAGCATGTGCGGCGAGAACATCTTCCCCTGCTGGACCATGGTGTAGGCGCGAGGAGCGGGATTTTGCGCCTGGGCCTGCTGGCGGACTTCGGGTGAATTTGGCGTCAGCCACAGAACGATCCGGGCTTCGGAATGGGCTGTCGAATGCTCCGTGGAGTGAGGCGCAGTGGTTTGCTTCCTGTGAGAGTTCCTGGCCGGATCCCCGGCAGTTCTTGGGGCATCCACGAACCGGATGTGAACCGCAACCTCCGAAGCCGCTGCAATCGCGGTGAACTGCCCGGGTATGAGCAGGCACACGAGTATTGAGCATTTTCGTAACGAGGTGGGCATAGAGATTAGAACTCGAATCCCGCGGCGAGGCCAAAGATCTGGGCCTGATTGGCCGGTGAGATCAATTGCCATGATCGCAGCTTGCGGTACTCCAGCGATAGCAGAAACGAGTTGGTCGGCCGGAAAATCACGTTGGTCAGAAATGTCTGATTGCGCGCGAGGCCGGTATACGGATCGGTCACAGGAACATGCGCGTAGCGCATCTGTTGGGCCGAATCGTTGTCTTGTCCAAAGGCTTCGTTGGCCTCAAACCAGGTGACTGGATGAAATTTCAACTGCGCCCAGCCGCCCTCATCGCGGAGAGGAACGAGCCTGTAGACGACCGGACCTCCGGGTCCGCGCTGGTAGGAATACGCTGCGACATCTTTGAAGGCGCCCCCGCCCAGTCCGCCGAGAACTGCGCCTTTGTATGCCGATCCGGTGAAGGAGAAGCGCCAGGGCAGGGCGAAGCGCCAGTCGAAGGTTCCGGCCCAGGCATCCACCGAGCCATACTCGCCGTAGCTGTGCGGACTCCAGTAACCGCTCATTGCGATGGTGTTGGCGGGGGTTGTCTGTCCGCTTTGACTTGTGCCCCAGCCATAGCCAATTCGGGCCTCTGAACCGGGATAGCGGCTGCTCTCTCCCGCCGTAGCATTGCGCAGGTAAGAATTGGCGCTGGGGCCGGGGTCGGGCACATCGAGCAGAGCGCCCGCGAAGGAAACCTGCCCGCTGTCACCGGCGCTAAAGGTCTTCTCTACGGTGAGCTGTGGAACCCATGCCCACAGGTTGCCGGACCACGCCAGGGCTGGTTCTCCGATGGTGGCGTAAGAGGTTGGCGAGGAAGGGGCGATGAGGAGACGCTCCAGTCCGGCGTGAATATTGGCTGAAGGCCACGCAAGCTGGAGGCTGGCCGCGCGCATACGAAGCGATCCCGCTGAGGACGTGTAGTCGTTAGTGCTGAGGTCGCCGAAGAAATCCATCTGCAGATTGGCATAAGAGTGCGCTCCCCAGAACCTGGGGCCGTTTACGTCCAAGGTAAGCAAGGTTTGGCGAAGGCTGGCGCCGAGGCTTCCGTTGGAGGCTTCGTCGACCTTTTGTTCGGCGATTACAGGGACGTCCACGCTGTCGACGGCGCCGTCGTTAGCGAATGCGTTGAAGAGTATCAGGCCGCCGATGCGCATGTTGTAGCGGGAGCGAGTCTCGACTTTGGCCTGTTCGTGGACGGCTATCTCGGCTTGTTGGACGGATTGCTCTTCGCGAATGTCGGTGACGGCTTGCTGCAGGGTTGCGGCATCGGCGGGGTTTGTGCCGGCGCCCGCAGCAGTGGCTGTCTGTAATTGTTGCTGCAATGCCTTGAGTGCTGTGCGGTATTCATCGAGCTGCTTCTGTTGTGCATCCAGTTGCTGCTGCATCTGGGCTAGGCGTTTGGCCATTTCATCTTTATCGGTCGACTCCTGCGCGCTCAACGGAGCAGGATGCAGGAATAAAGCGAGCGCGAGCACCGTTGCGGCGGAGACGGCTCGCCGGAAGCGGGGATAAAGAAGACGGTCAATCCTCATCGGCTTTCTTCTCATCGGCTTCTTTTCATTGGCTTTCAGGGCCCTTTGCGGAACGCCAGGAGTGAACTGCGTTCACCGCCGGCTCAGAGGCGACGGTACGAGGAATTGTGAGGCGAAAGATCGTGCGGCCTGGAGCGCTGGATTCGAGTTTCACGTGACCACCGTGCTCCATCGCGATGGTGGATGCGAGGGTGAGACCGATGCCAACGCCGTTTTCCTTGTTGGCGCTGATGAACGGCTCGAAGAGTGATTCGCGAATGACTGTGGGAACGCCAGCGCCCGAGTCGACTACATCTACCTCTATATCGGTTGCGGTTTCGGTGACGAGTACAAATACCAATTTACGCTGGGCGCTCTTTTGCGCGGATTGGCATGCGTTGAGGACGAGGTTATAGATGACGCGCTCAATCTTCTTTGCGTCGACGAGCGCTTCGCAACTGCCCGAGGTCGAGATGGAGACCTCGACGCCGGTAGTTTCTGGATGGCTGCGCAACAAGGCGACTGCGCGCTCGGCGAGGTAGGCGATCGATTCGTAGGTCTTGTTAAGAGAGCGACCGGTGTGGCTGAAGAGGAGGAGCGAGTCGATCAGGTCGGTTGTTCCCTGCACCGAGAGCTGGATTTCCCCGAGGAGTTCCGCTTTCTCTTCGGTGGTCAAGGGATGCGAGGCGAGAAATTCGGAGTTGGCGTAGACCGAGGCGAGGTAGTGGCGCAGGTCGTGTGAGACGGAGCGGGCCATTTTGCCGATGGTGGCGAGGCGCTCGGCTTCGAGAAGGTCAGCCTGGGCCTTCTGGATCTGGTGGCGCATGGTGTCCATCGCGTCGCTGAGGCCGCGGACTTCGGCAGCGCCGGAGGCGGGGAGCGGAGCGGCGTAATTACCTGCGCCGATTGCGCGGACGCCCGCGACCAGTTCCTCAAGCGGCGCGGTAAGCAGGCGGGCCACGCCGATGGCCAGCAGTCCGCACACCGCGAAGGCGATGATGCCGATGATGAGCATGGTCTGGTTGAGGCGCATCTGGCCCTGATGCAGGGCACGCATGGACTTGAGCAGGATCAGATCGACGGGAATGGATGTATCGGCGGATAGCTGGATGCGATCGAGACGATATTGCTCGCCGCCTACGGTTACGTCCGACAGGCGATTTACAGATGCCGAAGCTGCGAGGAGGCTGGCCAGGGACGCTTCACCCTGAGGCGATAGCGAGCTGCTGATGATGCGATGGTTGGAGTAGAAAGCGACTTCTCCACTGACGGATTGCGCCACCTGCTGGGCGACGGAGTGGCCGATGTCTGCACCGACGATGACGTAGCCGAGGACGCTTCCGGATTCGCGCGACCCGAAGTAGATGGGCTGGGCCGCGATTTCGTAAAGCCTGCCGCGGAGGAAGACATAGGGCGAGCCGGCGGGGTTGCGCAGAGCCTCTGATACGGCAGGATCGAGCGTGGTGAGTTCAGCTGGCTCGCCGGTCTTTTCCACCTCGTACATCGCAATCAGTTTGCCGGTAGGCGAGGCGAGCGCGAAGAGATCGGAGCCGCTGAGATTGGCGTATTCACCGCCGGCGTTCTGGATGGTGGGCTCGTCGAGGGTGGTCATCAGTGCTTTGAGTCTGGGTTCATTGGCGAGCAGGATGGCTTCGCGAGCAAGAGTGCTGCGGCGGTTTTTCTCCAGATTTACGAACGTCGAGGAGGAGTGGAGGAGATCTTCCGCGAGGCTCTGCTCAAGCTCCTGGCGCAGGTGCTGACGAAGAATGAGCAGGCTGGCGGTGGTTAATGCGACGGGAATCAGCAGAAGCGGCAGAAGCAGCAGGGTGCGCATGCGCATGGCTGACCTGGCGGGAATCGTTGCAGCGCCGCTGGGCGAAGTTGTGTGGGGATCGCTTGCGGACGGGCTCGTAGGCGAGCTCATGATGGCATCACCATATCATTCGGCACGATAGCGGTGTGGACCATCCTGACTACGGATGGAACTTGTATCCGGCGCCATGCACGGTGAGGAAATGACGGGGATTGGCTGGGTCAAGCTCCAGTTTCTGCCGAAGTTTGAGGATCTGATTGTCCACGCTGCGTGTCGTGGGATAGTGGTTGTAACCCCACACATCGGTAAGTAGCTCTTCGCGGGAGATGACGCGTTCAGTGTTCTCGAGGAAGAAGCGGAGAAGCTTGAATTCGTGGGCAGTAAGAGCGACGTTTTGATCGTGTTTGCGAACCAGCATCTTGGCGAAGTCGATCTGGCACTCGCCGAAGCGGACAGGGGCGTCCAGGGCATGCTTTTGATCGCGCTGACCCTTTTGATCCAGTTGGCCTATTTGTTCCAGACGACGCAGGGCTACCTGAACCCGAGCCAGCAGTTCACGAGGGCTGAAGGGCTTGGTGACGTAGTCATCGGCGCCTAACTCGAGCAGGAGCACTTTGTCGGCAACGTCGGTGATCGCGCTGAGAATGATGACGGGCGTGGCAGGAGAATTCTTCTTGATGCGCTTGCAGAGATCGCGCCCCGACATGCGCGGAAGCATCAGATCCAACACTGCGAGCGAAGGATTCACCGCCTGAAAGCGGTCCAGCCCTTCCATTCCATCCGAGGCAATTTCGACGAGAAAACCTTCGCTTTCGAAGAGACGCTTGAGCACTTTTTGCATGCGCACGTCATCTTCCACAATCAGGATCGTTTGCACCTTGCCTGGTCCTCCCGGTGGCCTTGCACTCACCCCTTATTGTCGCCCATTTTGCGGTGCACCCAGACACGCTGCGAAAGAAACGACAAATTGCTGACAATTGCTCGACGAGAGAAGGGAGCACTCGTCGGCCCCGGCGTTTACCCTATGGCATCGCACTGCGGGCATCTGACCGGTAGACATTCAGGATATCGCCCAAGCGGCAGCGCTCAGCTATGAGGATTTCACAATCGAAACGGCAACGACTTGGAAGGCTCAGGCGGCCGCGCAACAATGATTGTTGATTGCTGGACGAATGCAGGGGGCTTGCCTATCGACAGGCCCCCAGCAAGAGGACCACAATCTAAAGGAGAAGCAGCATGCCTGAAACAGAAGCGGAATATCCACCCATTCCTTCCGATGATCTCAGTCGCACACTAACCTTTTCCCAGCCCAACCTGAATGGAAAGCTGCCCCACATAGGCTTGGTTGGCGACACATATACGATCACCGTCTCTGGAAGAGACACCGACGACCGGTTCTGCGTGATCGACATGCACATCCCTCCGGGCGGCGGCCCTGGTCCGCATCGACACGACTTCGAGGAGACGTTCATTCTGCTCGATGGCGAGATCGAAGTAACCTTTCGCGGTAAGAAATCCACGGCGCGGGCGGGCGACACGGTCAACATTCCATCCAACTCCCCGCATCAGTTCCACAACGCATCACCCGGGCCGGCTCGCATGATATGCATCTGCTCTTCAGCTGGTATGGAGAAATTCTTCATGGAAGTCGGTGTATCCGTCACCACGCGCACATCGGCCCCACCCAAACTGGACGACAAGCAGATGGCTGAATTTCTGGAGAAGGCAACAGCACTTGCTCCTAAATACCGAACTGAACTTCTGAAAGAAGGCTAACTCAACGTCCGCATCTCTTCATGTGGGTAGGATGAGACTCCACAGGCCATTCACGTCTCTGCCATTGCGAATGCAGAAAACAGACAGGGCGCGGTTGCGGTGTAGAATCAGGAGTCGTGAAGAGTCCCGACGCCCGGTCTCCTCCCGGGTAAGAGGATGGCTGCGACACACCGGAGGCCATCTTTGAAGCTACTGCGCGCGATCATGCTCACAGTCCTGCTCGTCTGTCTATTCGCGTTCAAACCAGGACCGGCGACCGCCGAAACCAAGCCCAAAATGCCAGACTCGATTACAGCCAACGGCTACCACCGCAAGTGGTGGAAGGAGGCTGTGGTCTACCAGATTTATCCTCGGTCGTTTCAGGATTCGAACGGTGATGGAATTGGGGATCTGAAGGGCATCACTTCGCGGCTCGATTACATTCAGCGGCTGGGCGTGAATGTGATCTGGCTGAGCCCGCATTACGATTCGCCCAATGCCGACAATGGTTACGACATTCGCGACTACCGCAAGGTGATGACGGAGTTCGGGACGATGGAGGACTTCGATGCGCTGCTCAAGGGCATCAAGCAGCGGCATATGAAGTTGATTCTGGACCTGGTGGTGAATCATTCAAGCGATGAGCATCGCTGGTTTGTAGAGAGCCGCAAGGCGAAGGACAATCCCTTTCGCGATTACTACATCTGGAAACCGGGCGATGATGGAAAAGAACCAAATAACTGGACATCCTTCTTCTCGGGCTCAGCATGGAAGCTGGATCCTGCGACGGGTGAGTATTACCTGCATCTGTTTGCGGAAAAGCAGCCGGATCTGAACTGGGAGAATCCAAAGCTGCGGGCGGAAGTTTACGACCTGATGAAGTTCTGGCTGGATAAGGGCGTGGATGGTTTTCGGATGGATGTGATTCCGTTCATCTCCAAGAACGAGAGTTTTCCCGACCTTACGCCGGCGCAGTTGGAGCATCCTGAGTTTACTTACGCGATGGGTCCGCGCCTGCATGAATATCTGCAGGAGATGAACCGGAATGTGTTGAGCAAATATGACGTGATGACGGTGGGTGAGGCCTTTGGCGTAACACTGGATCAGACGCCTTCATTGATCGACGAGCGGCGCAATGAACTGAACCTGGTATTCAATTTTTCGGCGGTACGGCTGGATCAGGACAATGGGAGATGGCGGCAGTGGACACTGCCGGAGTTGAAGGCTATTTATTCTCAGCAGGATGAAAAGCTGGATGTGCATAACTGGAATTCGATCTTTCTTTCGAACCATGATAATCCGCGGCCGGTGTCGAGTTTTGGCGATGACTCGGCTGCGTTTCGCGTGCCTTCGGCTAAGTTGATTGCTACCATGCTATTCACGCTCAAGGGCACGCCGTTTGTGTATCAGGGCGATGAACTGGGAATGACGAATTATCCCTTCAAGGGCATTGAGGACTTCAACGATATTTCTGTGATCAATGCGTGGAAGGCGATGGTGGTTCCTGGCACCGTAAGTAAGGAGTTATTCCTCGATAACATTCGGAGGACGAGCCGGGACAATGCACGCACGCCGATGCAGTGGGATGGATCTTCAAATGGTGGATTTACGGCCGGGGCGAAGCCGTGGCTGGCGGTGAATCCGAATTACAAGGAAGTGAATGCAGCGCAGGAGACTGCGGACACGCAATCTGTTTATAACTACTACCGGCGGATGATTGCATTGCGCCGGGATTCGCCGGCATTGATCTATGGCGACTTCAAAGATCTCGATCCCGCGAGTGCCTCAGTGTTTGCGTATACGCGAACGCTGGCTGGGGTGAGTTACCTGGTGGTGCTCAACTTCTCTGGTTCGCCGGTAACGTATGCTCTGCCCGGCGGATTGAAGACCGGCCATCTGGCCATCCGCAATCTGGTCGACGCCGCCTCGCATTCAGACGAGCGAAAGGAAACACTGCATCTGGAGCCCTGGGAGGCGCGTGTCTACAGGCAATAAGGTATCTTGAAAAGTATGATTCTCGGTCTAAAGCTCGAAAATTCTGCGCCTTATTCGATCAAAAACGCCCTGCGCCCGGGAACGGCTTTTTTATGCGCCGCAGTTCTCGCGGCTGCTCCGCTGGGCGCGAACACCCACGCAAAGCGCACTGCCTCTCCACCTGCAAAGGAGGACGTCGAATTACAGCAATGGCGGAGCCAGCGGGCGAAGCAACTCTCTGCCCCGGAAGGTTGGCTGACGCTGGTAGGCCTGGAATGGTTGAAGCCGGGCAGGAATTCTGTGGGTCTGGCTGCAGACAACCAGATCCGGTTGAAAGGCCACGCGCCTGCTCACCTCGGCGTGATCGATGTGCAGGGGAATCAGGTGCGGTTGCTCGCGCCTGATGGCGGCTTTGCCAAGGTAGTATTTCTGAATGGGCAGCCAGCGAGGGAAAGTTCATTTGATGCGGATGATGGCAAGAAGCCATCACTACTCTCTACCGAAAATCTGACTCTAACCGTGTTGCATCGCGGCGATCGCTACGCCCTGCGGATCAAGGATTCGGAATCGCCAACGAGGACGGGCTTTCGCGGGCTGCACTGGTATCCTCCGAATGCGAAATATCGGGTGACCGCGAAGTGGATTCCGTTTACGCCGCCGCATACGGAGAAGATTCCCACGGTCATTGGCACAACGCTGGACATGCCTGCGCCGGGCCTGGCTGAGTTCACGCTGGACGGCAAGACGGTGCAACTGGAACCTGTACTGGAAGATCCGGACGCGAAGGAATTGTTCTTTATTCTGCGCGACGCTACCAGCCACACGACGACCTACGAGGCTGCGAGGTTTCTCTACTCGGGGTTTCCGGATCACGGGTTGGATCAGCCGGGGACCATCGTGCTGGATTTTAATCGGCTACAGAATCCACCGTGTGCCTACACGCCGTACGCGACCTGCCCGCTGCCGCCGTATATCAATCGACTGGCGATTTCTATTCCCGCAGGAGAGCAACGGTACAAGACAGGGAACAGGGAATAGCCAGCATTCAACCGACTTTCTGACTTCTGTTCCCTGCTTCTCAGCTGATTTCGATCACTTCCCCGCTTCGGCTTGCGGCTTCTTCAGCGCGCTCTGTGAGTTTGCGTGCTACTTCGTAGAACTCGGCCGCCAGAGGGGATTCCGGGCCGGCGAGTGCCACCGGGAGGCCGCGGTCTCCGCCTTCACGAATGGCCGGGACTAACTCAATGGAGCCGAGGAAAGGCACATTGAACTGCTGCGCGGTGCGTTCGGCGCCGCCTCTCGAAAAGATGTCGATGATCTGGCTGCAATGCGGGCATGTGAAATGGCTCATGTTCTCAACGATACCGAGGACTTCGACGTTTACCTGGGCGAACATCTCCAGAGCCTTGCGGGCGTCCTGTAACGCTACATCGCTGGGCGTCGACACGACGACTGCGCCGGTGAGCGGAACGGTCTGGACCAGCGAAATAACAACGTCGCCTGTGCCGGGAGGCAGGTCGACGATGAGGTAATCGAGTTCGCCCCACTCGACCTGCTGCAGGAACTGGCGAATGATCTGGTGGAGCATCGGCCCACGCATGACCATCGGCTTATCTCCGGGAGAGATGTAGCCGATGGAGATGGTCTTGACGCCGTGCGTGTAGTTGGGCTCGATCTGATTGTTTGCGCCCACCTTCGGCTGGGCGCTGGAACCCATCATCATAGGAATATTTGGCCCGTAGATGTCGGCGTCGATGAGGCCGACCTTGTTGCCCATGCGCGAGAGGGCGATGGCCAGGTTGACGGCGACGGTGGTTTTGCCTACGCCGCCCTTGCCGGAACCGACCGCGATAATTTTACCTACGCCGGGCAAAGGGAGTGGTGCGGGGGGAATTGAATGTCCATGTGCCATAAGGTGTTTCCTTCCAGAAGTACTCTTCTAACGCGTTAAAAAGTGGGAATATCAGCCTTTGCCGGGGCGGACGCTTCCGTGGCCCACCGGAGCCTGCCGGGCGCGCTTGCGGCGTTCCGACTCGGTCTCGCGGTTGTCGCGGCGGCGCTGCGCGCCCTCGTAGCGGCGATGTTCATCTGGAGTTTCCGGGATGACTTCCGGTACCAGAACTGGGGTGCCATTATCGTCGATGGCCACAAAAACGAGGTAGGCGCTGGCGACGTGGCGATACAGTCCTTCGCGGGTGTTTTCTGCCCAGACCTTGACTCCGACCTCGACCGACTTTGAAAACGCCCGGTTCACACAGGACTTGAGGATGAGCAGATCGCCGACATGGACGGGCTGGATGAAGTCAATGTGATCCATGGCCGCGGTGACGACGTGCGTGCGGGTGTGGCGATAGGCGGCCATCGCTCCGACGAGATCGATGAAATGCATGAGGCGGCCGCCGAGCAGATTGCCGAGAGTGTTGGTGTCATTGGGCAGGATGATTTCGGTCATCTCCGACTGGGACTCGGCGACGGCCCGCGGAGCCGGCCTTGCTGGAATGCTGGCGGCTGCAGCGGAGGCTTTGGTTTCGAGTTCTGGGTTGGATTCGATCATGAGGGGGTTTTGCCTCGTCCTTTTGTCCGCTCCCGCAGCGAATACACTGAGAATGGAAGCCGCCCGGTTTCAAGGAGCTATCTCCAGTTTGGGCAATCGAGCTGGATTTCGCAAATGAGTACCACAAGGCGGAAGCTTCCATTGGAGATGGCTCAGAGGATTTATGGACAAGCTGGCAGGATTGAAAGAGATATTGGCCATGGACCCCGGCAACGCGTTTGCCCGATATGGGCTGGCCATGGAGTACGCAGGCCGGGGCGAGATTGCCGCAGGTTTGGCGGAGTTTGATGCGCTTCTGGCGGCCAATCCCGACTATACGGCTGGCTATTTCATGGCGGCGCAGACGCTGGCCAAGGAAGAGCGGATCCCGGAGGCGATTGAACGGCTGCAAGCCGGAATCGCCAGTGCGCGGCGTACGGGCAACAATCATGCCTTGAGCGAGATGCAGGGGATGCTGGACGAGCTCGACCGGTAGCAGCGGGTGCTTTAGGGATTGAAGACTGAAGTGGGCAGAGTTACTGAGCCCATCTTCCCGGAGTTGCCGTCGACGACGATGACGCGGATGGAGCCTAATCTGGCTTTCGTATCAATGTCGTGCTGGTAGGGAATGCCGGCCGGCATTCCGGATTCATAGGTGGCCTGCTTCAACGCAAGACGAAGGGTGTCTCCGTCAACCTTGGCTGTTTGGCCGGCATCGTCGCGTTCCGCAAGAAAAATGTAGAGCTGATCCGTCCACTTGGGTTCGGGAGGGCTGAACGAGCCCGCATCTATCCGTTGAAATGACAGGCTCGGAAAGGCGATCCGGAGCTTGATGGCATCTTTTCCTGACGCAGAATCCGGCGCGCTTACAGCCTCCGCGGTGAGAGTGATGTCAGTCAGATCCTGAGGACTCCAAATGGCTTCCTGGAGACGTTGTCTATTGCTGGTGGACGCCTCGGTGTACAGGTAACCGGACCTGTAACGGAGTTTCACATCCTTTCGGCGGGGGATTTTGAGCTGTAGCGTATGAAATTTGCCATCGGCCGGGGTATCCGGATTGAATGTCAGCTCGTAGAGAGACGTGGAATCCTGTTCGATGCTGTCGAGAGTGCCTTTGAGATCGCTGCCCCGGTTGATGGCCCGCCCCCCGGTAGACTCCGCCAGTTGGCGCACTGGCCCCTGGATGCCGTGAAGATCCGCCTGCATCTGGCTCTGGAGACGGCCGGGCGAGTTGTTTCGAGTTGGCGCTCCTCCGCCCGGAATGCTGTTGACGGGCGACGTGGGGTTTAACATCACGTTCTGGTTTTCGAGAGATGAGTCGGGCCCCAACACTTCAATGGAAGTAGCGTCGACGGCATAGAGGGCGATGTGGGCTTCAGTGAGTGCTTCGCGTGTGTGCAGAAGCGCGGCGTCGAGGACGTTTGGGCCTTTGTCCAAGCCGACCGCCCGGTCCTGCCAATCGGCCAAGACGCTGTCGCCGGCGATCCAGGCAAGGCTCTTGTGACCGGGAATGGCAGCAAAATGCTGAGCGATCGCGATCATTCCCTCAAGGGAGGCGCGTAAGGGATTCTGGCCCATCTGACGCAATTGCGGGTCGGCGGAGTGGATGTAGTCTGGGACTTCGATGGAGTTTCCGTTCACGCTGTTCAGGTCGTCAGTGTTCCTCACGGTATCGAATTGCTGATTATTGCGCTTGTCGAACTCTTGCCCCTGGGCGATGGCTCGAATTGAGGGACGCCATGTGGCGAGCTTTTTCACGACCAGAGCGTGATCCTGCGTGGCATCCTGGATCACCCGAAACCCCTGCTCGCTGAAGGCATAAAGCGCAATACGCGCGTTAGGGCGAGCCGCGTCCAGAAACCGAATCACTTCGCCTCGAGCCCGGTTGAGGTCGTTGAATGCCAGATGACTCTCATCGAGCATCAGGATCAAAGTGTCCGGGACATCGTCAACATCCGTCACGACAGGGGCCGCGTTGGTAAAGGTGTCGATCGCGGCAGCCGCCCGTTGAACCCGGGCTGGTTGCGAGGCGTCCGGGGTCGTATGGTGAAAGCCCCTCAGTTGCTGCTTGCGCCCGTTGTCGTAGATTTCAACCTCTTCCGCTTTGAGGTCTGTAACTGGCTTGCCATGCTTGTCCAGTGCGACGAGGCCCAAATCTACCAGGCGCGTGGTGGCCTGGAGCGTGAAGGCTCCGTTGGTTGCCGGCTTGCCGCTGGTCTGATTGATGCCGCCGTTTGCATGCGCCTCATCGGTGGACTCTTCCATGCCCGGCATGTCGTTCACAGATCGAAGCAAAACCTCCTCGTCGGAGACATCGGTGGCAATCTTCGGCGCCGGCGCAACCGCTGGAGCCGGCGGGAGGACTGCGACGATTTCCTTAGGTGTGCTTGGCGGCCCGGGTGCGGGAACAGGATCGACGAATGTGTCAGCGGTCTTTATCGACGCAGTGGAAGATGCCGCCACACCGGAGGATGCATCGATTGAGCCAACAAACGAATCCGGCGAAGCTGCGGCCTCGTCGCGACGCTTCTCAGGGAGGAACGAGTTGGACGTAATCAGAGTCGTCTCAGAGCCAAATCGTCGATAGTTGATAAAAGTTACATCATTCAGTCGTTGGTCGGGGACTTCGACGATAGGGCCTCCAGGCGTGGGCTGGTAGCGAATTCGTAAGAGCGATGCGGTGACGCTGTGAACCGGGCAGATATAAGAGTTTTCGCCAATCTTCACCGATCCATATTCGACCATGATGTCGCCACGCTGGAGGGTCTCGCCCGGTCGAAGATCGGCCTGGATTACGATCCTCAGGATGGTGCCATTGTCGGGATCGACGGTAAGGGAGCCATGATATCCAGCGGCCAACCGATGGAGAGCGGCGTCAGCGGCCTTGGTCTGGACCGGCGAGACACCCCGGCTCCCGCGCGATCCGGAAGTGCTTCCGCTCTGTTCGTTTGCAGCTGAATCGAGTGACTCAATGACATAGTGTGAAACTGACCTGTCGACAGTGAAATTGAAAACGGCGACAGGCTTGCCGCCTGACTGCTCCCACCGGGCCCAGGAGACATTGCCTTTGGCTGCATCTACGAGCACCACGCTAAGTATCGGTCCGAATTCACCCCACGAGGCGAGACCGTGATCGCCGGTCGCATCGACATTGGGCAATTTGCTTTTAAGGTATTTCCCCCGAGCGGCATTCTTCGATTTTGCGAGGGCTGCATTTACGAGCGCAGGGTCATCGGTCTCACGGCCGTCCCGGAACGCAATCGGCGTTTCGGACACTCCCCTTAACTGGAACCCTTGCCGCGTTGCCCACTCCGCTGCATCGTGCGATTGAGGCCCGTCGTCGTAGCGCTCCGTTCTGCGGATCGCGAGAAAATTCGGCAGGTTCGGAAGAGTGCGGGCCACGTAATGAATGGCCTTTCCGATGATGGCCTTCTGGGTTGCAAAGTCCGGCGTCGGTTTTGGTGGAATTTCGTTGGCAGGCGGTTCGAGGAAGACCGATGAGTCGGCCATAATCCGAAGCGCCATACTGGTTTCCGTACCAGGACTTGAGTCAAGCAATCGAGACAAAACGACAGGACTGAGACGCGCCCCAAGTTCCATCCCGGCAAGTTGTTTTGCGACGATATTATCGGACCGGTGGGTGGCCCTGGCTGAGGCCAGGGTCTGCTGCAACTGTTCAACGGTGATTCGCTTTGCTGCCAGTGCAGGAAGAGAGAATGCAGCGAAACTTAAGAACCACGCTAGTTTCATCTGCCGACAGTTACGCATCCCTCGCCACCAATCCTGCCTGCTCAGAAAACTGTACATTGGTGAGACGTTGTAGACAAATGAATTGGACGAGTGCCGTATCACTTTCCTAAGACAAAATTGCCCATCGTAGTCGGGAATATGCGCTCGTCTTTTCGTGGTACGGAACCACCTGGGCGATATGACCCGCATCTTTTGCCCAGGTCAGCTACTCTAAGAACAATCCCAGGGAGGCATGATGCCCCACTCCGCCGCTCCGCGCCCGTCGCACGCAACACCGTCATTACCGCTTACGCTTGGCGATTTGCGCGCCAGCCAGCTCTACTCCCAAGCTCGAATCGGTCATCGGTCCGTCAAAGACGAGATGCGCGAGAACCTGATCGTGCGCCTGCGTGACAAGCGGCCTTTGTTTGAAGGCATCGTGGGTTATGAGGACACGGTTGTGCCGCAAGTGGCGAATGCCATTTTGTCGCGGCAGAACTTCATTCTGCTCGGGCTGCGCGGCCAGGCCAAGAGCCGCATTATGCGCGCGCTGACCGGGCTGCTGGATGCCCAAACGCCATATGTCGCGGGATGCGAGATTCGCGACAACCCGTATGCTCCGCTATGCCGTAGCTGCAAGGAGCGCATCGCAACGGCCGGTGACGCGACGGCGATTGCGTGGCTTACTCCCGATGAGCGCTATGTCGAAAAGCTGGCCACTCCGGACGTCACGGTGGCAGATCTGATTGGCGACCTCGACCCGATCAAAGCAGCGCGGGGAGGACATGATCTGGCGAGCGAGTTCACGATGCACTATGGCTTGCTGCCGCGTGCGAATCGAGGCATCTTTGCCGTGAATGAGTTACCTGATCTTGCTGGGAAAATTCAGGTGGCTCTGTTCAACATCCTGCAGGAGGGAGATATCCAGATCAAGGGTTATCCCGTGCGGCTCGCACTGGACGTAGCGCTGGTATTCAGCGCCAATCCTGAGGATTACACGGCACGCGGAAAGATCGTGACCCCGCTCAAGGACCGTATCGGATCGGAGATTCGCACGCATTATGCCGCCACAGTCGACGAAGGCATTGCGATCACACGACAGGAAGCCTGGACGGATCGTGGCTGGGGACAGAAGGGGCCGGCTAACACCGGCTCGCTGGATATTCCTGTCTTCCTTCGCGAGATTGTAGAGCAGGTCGCGTTTCTGGCACGCGAAGACCGGCGCGTAGATAAGAAATCGGGCGTAAGCCAGCGGCTGCCGATTTCGACGCTGGAGTTAGTGGTTTCGAATGCTGAGCGAAGGGCGCTGGCGCATGACGAGACCCTGATCGTGCCACGCATCACAGACCTGTATGCCGCGCTGCCGGGCATTACCGGCAAACTCGAGCTGGAATACGAAGGCGAGCTGCGTGGCGCCGACACGATTGTGCGCGAGATACTTCGCAACGCCGTAGCGAAAGTCTATGACAAGTATTTCAGCGAAACGAATACGCAGCAGATTGAGCAGTGGTTTCATCTGGGTGGAACACTGCAGGTCGATGACACGGATTCGTCAAAGACGATTGTCGAGAATCTGAAAGAGATTCAGGGGCTGGTTGAAAAGCTCAAGCCGGTGGGCATCAAGGGAACCGAGTATGCTGCGCAGGTTGTTGCGGCGGCGGAATTTCTGCTCGAGGGGCTTTATGCGCATAAAAAACTGAGCCGAAGTGAAGAGCGCGGATTTACCGCGCCTGACAAAGTAGTCCGGCGCGAGCAGCGGCAGTCTCCCGATGACGAGCAGGGATACGAAGACTGGCAGCAGCGGCGATCTGGCCGGCGAGGGAGCTTCAACTAGGAATCTGACAATGTCGCGACAGGAGCAGAGATGAAGCGGATACGCTACACGAAGTACACCGGTGAGTTAGCGGGCGATATGGATCTCGAAGATCTGATGCAGCAACTCTCGGAGTATCTGCTTGACTCCGGCTTTCAGGATCCGTTATCGCGATTTCAGGAACTGAATGGCGAACATACTCTGGAAAACCTTCGCGAGGCATTACGGCAGGCGCTCGAGCTTGGCGACTTTGATCCGGACATTCGCGAGCGGCTGGACCAGATGGCGGCTGAAGGCGAGATCGATCAGTTGATCGACCAGCTTATGCGGCGCATGGAGCAGCAGGACTATATTCGCATCGACCCGGCTGCCCAGCCCAACGATCCGTCGCGACCATCCAATACTCCGGGCCAGATGGGTGAGGGCGAGGGGCAGGCGCGATTTGAAGTTACGGATAAGTCGCTCGACTTTCTGGGTTATAAGACGCTGCAGGATTTGCTCGGTTCGCTGGGCAGATCGAGCGCAGGCCGGCATGACACCATGCATCAGGCTACAGGTGTGGAGACTAACGGTTCGATTCGTCAGTATGAGTTTGGCGACACAATGAACCTGGATGCAAACGCCACGCTGGCAGCGGCCATGACTGCGCAGGCAGCTAACTCAGATGGCGGTGGAGTTACTTGGCCGATTGAGGTCGACTATCCGCACTTACACGTTCAGCAATCCGACTATCAGTCGAGTTGCGCCACGGTGGTGATGCTTGATTGCTCGCACTCCATGATTCTGTATGGCGAGGATCGCTTCACGCCCGCGAAGCGCGTGGCGATGGCGCTCTCCCATCTGATTCGCACGCAGTATCCCGGCGACACTCTGAATGTTGTGCTCTTTCATGACTCAGCCGAAGAGGTGCCGGTGTCGCAGATTGCGCGCGTCAAGGTCGGCCCGCATTACACGAATACGCGCGAGGGACTGCGGTTGGCGCGGAGTATTCTCAACCGGCAGCGCAAAGAGATGCGGCAGATTGTGATGATTACGGACGGCAAGCCTTCAGCGCTCACGCTGCCGGATGGGCGCATTTACAAGAATGCGTTTGGGCTCGATCCGCTGGTGTTATCGGAAACGCTGGAAGAGGTAGCTCGTTGTCGCCGGGCCGGAATCATGATCAACACTTTCATGCTGGCCACCGATCCGGGACTGGTGCAATTTGTGCAGCGGGTTTCGGCGATGTGCCGTGGAAAGGCTTACTTCACCACCCCGCAGACCTTGGGAAATTATCTGATGATGGATTTTCTCAGCCGAAAGATGAAGACTGTGCATTGAGAAAATTGCCCGTCAATTCTGACCAAGGGGGTGGGGGTACCCGTTTTCGCATGTATCCCTCACATTCCAGGAAGGTTAGGATCGTATTTAAGTGCGTTTTGATGCGTTTTTGTGCGCTTTTTAGCACTTTTTGCCTCGCATTTCTCGTCCTCTGGCGGCTTAGACAAACCATAGTCGTCGCTCATTTCCATTGTGCTCGTCTGGAGCGTAATTCTCGGCAGACCAGCTTCCGGTCACGGGCGCAACTTGCGGCGCTAGTCTCGATGATGTGCTGCGCACCGACGCTTCTTCGACTGCCAAGTGTGGCGTGGGCCTGGTCTTTGTGGGACGATGAGCCGTCTCCAGTTTGCCGGTCATTCGTGGATAATCCAGAACGATTATGTGGGTGGTCTGCACAGATGACTTCCGCTATGCCGACATCTGGGGAGTAATCCTGGCAAGAACTGCGGCTGGCGTGTCGGGTAGTGCACAAGTAGTAATTGCCGAATAGGCGGTCATACGACCGGAGCGCACCAAGATCAAATCGGGATCTTACAATTTAGGTTCAACGAACAACGTGGAAAGTCCGTCTCCAGCGCGTGTCTGGGAAGAAATGCACCAGAACGTGGCCGATCCACGCGAGCTTGTGACCGAATCCTGTTTGTTCAAGTTGCCCGTCTGCGGCCTCGAACGACCAATAGTTGAAAAG
>Ga0182024_10000233_pt1 | contig 136879 bp, 112 predicted proteins | sample P32metaG_FD_120480 | JGI IMG/M metagenome (GOLD analysis project Ga0182024, IMG submission 120480) | Permafrost microbial communities from Stordalen Mire, Sweden - P3-2 metaG (Illumina Assembly) | ecosystem: Environmental > Terrestrial > Soil > Wetlands > Permafrost | place: Sweden: Stordalen... | reverse complement strand
TTGCAGCTCGGCAACTCGCTCGCCCTACAAAACAGCACTCTGAATTATAACAATCAAGGCGGCGTGCTCAGCTTTGGCACGCTCACCAGCGCAACCTTTGGGGAATTGTCGGGCGTTCAAAGCCTGGCTTTAGCCAACGCCTCCTCAGCCCCCGTTGCACTTACCGTCGGCAATAACAATATAAACGACACCTATTTAGGCGTCCTTAGCGGCAACGGCTCTTTGATTCAAACCGGCACAGGCACGACTGCATTAATCGCGGTCCGCCCGGTTTCGTGCCGGCGGCCGGCTGGTACGCAAGCGGCTGTCAACGGACTTCGAAGCCGCCTGCACTCTGCTGAACGAATTGCGGGCTCGGGCAGACCGTGCCGACTTCAATCTGGTCGACAACGATTATTCATGGGATGATCTGAAAGCCGAAATCATCCGCTACAAAAAGCAGACGAGCCGCAACCCGAATGAATGCAAATCGGACCTGGAACAATTCGAGAAGTATTGCAAGGTTCGCAGCGTGCGGCAGATCACGCATCAATACATCGTCGGCTTCCGTGATAAGCGGCTGGCGGATGGTGCTTGTCCAAGGACGATAAACAAGTTGGTAGGCGTGTTGCAGAGCATGCTTAACAGGGGAGTGGAATGGGGGCGGATCGGCAGCAACCCCATCAAAGACATCAAGCCGCTGAAACACGATACGCTGGTAAAAGAGCGTCGGGCGCTGACTGCCAACGAGATTCAAGCGATCTTTGACAATAGCTCGCCTTACCTACGGCCGGTGTGGCGGATGTTCGCCAGCACTGGAATCCGCAAGGACGAATTGGTTACCCTGACGTTCGATGACGTTGACTGGGAAGCGAAAACTATTGTGGTCAGGGCCGAGAAGGCCAAAAGCCGCAAGGCCCGTGAAATTCCACTGGATGACGAAATGTTTGGAATGCTGTTGGAGCAACGGAGGCAGGCCGAACATCGACAGCCAAAACCCGGCTCAACGCCACGGATGAAAGAGCTCCAGGTCGCAAACTTTTCCGCTGAACATGTTTTCGTTACTCAGGCCAACACCCCTTGGCGGAATAACCTATTGCAGCGGTTCTACGCCGTCTGCAAGCGAGCGGGCATCGCCGACGGCCGGCGTGGTGGCAGCGTGGATATTCATTCCCTGCGGGTCTCATTCACGACGCTGGCCCTCCAGGGCGGGGCCAACCCCAAAGACGTGCAAGCTATCCTAGGGCACTGCACGCTGGCGCTAACGATGGGAGTGTATGCCCGGGTCACGGACTGCGGAAAACGGGATGCGATTGGCGCTCTTCCTTTCACGAAAGTAACCGCGCCCGAGCACATCATTCCTGTGCAAAATGCGCACTCAGCGCGCACAAGTAACAAAGAGGACGCGCAACCGATTGCTATTGCACAGTTTGCGTAAGCAACAATCGGCTTTGCAATCCGGGGGTTGGGGGTTTGAGTCCCCCCATCTCCACTTCGCTGGCTCAATGAAGCATCAGCCAGGGTTTTTCTACTGCGCAAAAAAACTGCGATCGGGAGGATTAACTCTCGATCGCAGTTCCGCATTCTGTAAATCTTGTGCAAAACCTTAATCGATTTAGCGATTAGGCTGCATGTGATCGACAGGCCGTCCGGCTTGATTCAGCGTGAAGCCATGGTCGCCATGCTCCGGCCAATGGCTATTGTCAAAACCTTGCCGTTGCTTAATGGTTTCTTCGGTAATATCGCATTGGGCGTGATCTAATTTATTGTCCTTCCATTCAATCTGAAGGGCATCAAGCGGCACGGCAAACAGTTTGTCGCCAATGCCAAGGAATCCGCCGAACGATACTGCCGCATATTCCACGCGGCCATCGGGACCAATCATTAGGTCTTTAATTTTGCCCTTTTCCTCATCGCCTGAGGCCCGAACGCTGAGTCCGATAAGGTCGCTGGCTTTCATAGCGTGCTGGCCGGGGTGGGTCATTCGGTCCACGCGCTGGTCTGGCGATTGGCCTTTGGAAACGGTGACAAATGCGCACAATAAAAACATGGCGCTCGCCGTAGCGGCGAAACAAAAGCTAACCCGTTTGCTCGACATGTGTGTTCCCTTTCAAAAAAATTTAACTAATTCGAAAACAATTCTTACGCCATTTCTGACGTTGACAGCAATTTATGGGCGGATGCCCAAACAGTTGAGCACCTCATAAGCATTTAACGTGCCAGAGATGACTAATTTGGAAATTGGTAAGCGACCTCGTCAAAAACAAATCTGACAAGTAACTCCAGTGCTCAGAGTTTGATCGTTGAACAAGTGCTGCTAGAAATCGGCGCAACAGTATGATTGGCAGCCGCGCAGCCAGATTGAACGAGTGACGTGCACGGAGCCTGTCACGGCATTGCTGACAACCGGTATAAGGCGGCGCCATGAGATGGAATCATGGCAGAAAACGTCCCAGTCGAATTGCCCAGCGAGGCTTGCCGCCACAGATCGCGCACCGCGATCGGGCCGGATAAACCCAGCGACGCAAGTTCAACTTTAATCTCTCGTCCGGTCTGCTCGCCGTCAGCCGATTTCTCACTGCCATCGGGTGCGTCACTAGCATTGAAGAGCGCCAAATATTTGTCGCGACTCTCGGGCACGTCGGAAATCCAGCCAATCAAATCGTCGTTGCGCGACAACTGATGACCGCCCAGGCTATGCTGATCAACTGCTATCACTTCATCATTCGTGAGCAGCGACAAAGTGAAATCATCATTGTCGGGCAAATTTGCGCCAATCATCAGCGGCGAGCGACTGATCGACCACAGTGTCATCACCGTGTATTGTTCGTCATGGGTAAAATGAGTCCAAGAGCTCTTTTGGGTCGCACGCACATGGCCGAAGGGGAGCATATCGGCATCGGGCCAATGACCCGGACCCGTATATGGCACCCAATTTTTGCAGCGCTCAAATTGAGGCTTTAATAATTTCCACGAGTCCCAAAAATCGTCGCTAATGCGCCACATGTTGGCATGCGCAGCCACGTGATCGGCATCAGACAGCAATGTTTCGCCTGGCGACGTGCTCAATACGATGGGGCGCCCCGTGCGATCGATGGCCTGCCGAATGGCTTCAATCTCCGGCTTGTGCTCGTTATACGGCCGGCTTAAGTCGTCGACCTTTACAAAATCGACATCCCACGAGGCAATCAACTGAAACACCGAGTTGTAATATTCCTGCGCGCCCGGGTGGCTCATATCGACACCCCACATATCCGGGTTCCACTTGCAGGGATGATTTTTGTCGGCAATGTCGGCCGCGTGGTAAACCGTGCCGAGAATAGGCGTATTTGACTCGAACGCCTGCCGTGGAATGCCTCGCAGCAGATGAATGCCAAATTTCAGCCCTTTGGCATGCACGTAATCAGCCAGTGGTTTGAAACCCGCTCCGCTTGCAGCCGTAGGAAAACGGTTTGGCGCCGGCAGTAAGCGACCGTACTCATCCATTTCCAACCGGGCATTTTTTCGATAGCTGAATCCTTTGGCCTGCGGCTCGTACCATTGAATGTCGACCACAATATATTGCCAGCCGTGCGAGGCCAACTTCTCGGCCATGTAATCGGCGTTGGCCTTGGTCTGAGCTTCATTCACCGTTGCGCCAAAACAATCCCAACTATTCCAGCCCATCGGCGGCGTGTTCGCCCATGGATGAAAGGGCAGGGTGGGAACTGATTTGGTCGTGGTCGCCTGTGGCGGCAAATCTTGGCCTGCAGCAGGCAATGTGCAACAAACCATTTCTGCGAGAAGCAGAAAATGTATGGGGCGGCACATTACTTCTTCTCGGCCTGTCCGTATGTCGCCGCCGGCCCGTGTTTGCGCAGGAAGTGTTTGTCTAGCAGCAACTGTGAAATCGCATTCAACCGGGAATCGCCTTTGATTTGTGCATTGATCTGCCAAGTTTCGACTTGCATCCGGGCTACGTATTCCAGTGCGATGGCGTTTTCCAGTGCCTGCTTGGGCGTGCCGCCCCATACAAAAGGTGCATGCCCGGCCACGAGCACCGCGGGCATTTCGTCGGGGTTAATTTTGCCGCTGCGAAACCGCTCGGCAATCACTTTTCCGGTGTTCAATTCGTACTCGCCATTAATTTCATCCGCGGTAAGTGCACGGGTCACCGGCACAGTGCCATAAAAATGGTCCGCATGCGTCGTGCCCAAGCAAGAAATCTCGCAGCCGGCTTGGGCAAAAGCCGTCGCATGCAGCGAATGCGTGTGCACAATGCCGCCGACGTTCGCAAATTCGCGATACAGTTCCAAATGCGTGAGTGTATCGGACGACGGCCGCTTGCTGCCCTCGATTACCTTTCCACTGGCCAGCGATACGACGACGATGTCGTCGGGCCGCAACGTTTCGTAATCAACTCCCGAGGGCTTAATCGCCATCACGCCTCGGCCCCCATCGGCCTTTCTATCGACCCCACTGGCATTGCCCCAAGTAAGCACGACCAGACCGGACTTCACCAGCGACACATTTACATCGAGCACAGTGCGTTTCAGATCGTCGAAGGACATGTGGCCCGCTGAAAAGGTTAGTCGATGAGAACTGTCGAACTTGTGTTATTGCTTTTTGGCGGCGTCGCGGATGTTCAACAATTCCTTCATGATATCACCCAGCGGCTGGCTGTGCTGGGCCACGCCAAACGAATCATGCATCCGGCGATATAGCTTGTACAGTTTGTTATAAACCTCGACGGCGGCCGGTTGTGGCGTAAAGGTGCGATCGGCGGGACTCGCCATCGCGGTAATGGCGTCAGCAAAATTCTCAAACCCGCCTGCGTCTTCACCCGCTACGACAGCGCCGGCAATGGCCGCCCCCAAAGCGCACGTTTGTTGGCTCCGAGTGACCGACAGTGGGCGCCCCATCACATCGGCGTAAATTTGCATGGCAACCGGATTTTTTGCCGCGATGCCGCCGCCGTTAACAATTCGCTTCGCCGGGCAACCGTACTGCTCGTAACGCTCCATAATCACCCGCGCGCCAAACGCCGTGGCCTCAACCAGCGCTCGATAAATTTCTGCCGGGCTGGAATGCAGTGTCAAACCGACAATCAAACCGGTGAGCCGCTGATCGACCAGAATCGTGCGATTGCCGTTATGCCAATCGAGCGCAAGCAGGCCCGATTCGCCCGGACGGAGCGCCGCAGCCTTTTCAGAAAGTTTGGCGTGATCGGCCTGCGTGGTCCCACCCGGCACAATCACATTCACAAACCAATTGAAGATGTCTCCCACAGCCGATTGCCCCGCCTCCAAACCGTAGAAGCCCGGCAGGACAGAGCCTTCGACAATGCCGCAGATACCAGGCACGTCGGCTATTTTCTCGCTGATCGGCACTATCGCCAGGTCGCACGTCGAAGTGCCCATGATTTTCACCAGCGTTCCCGGGGCGATGCCCGAGCCCACTGCGCCCAAGTGCACGTCGAAAGCGCCCACCGCCACCGGAATGCCCGCACGTAAACCTAATCGATCGGCCCAGTTTGCCGACAATGTGCCCGCCGGATTGGCCGCGGTGTAGACCTTATCCGGCAGCGTTTTGCGCACTCGCTCAAGCTGCGGGTCCAGCGCTGCCAAAAACTTAGCCTCTGGATACCCGCCCCAGCCGGCATTGAAAAGCGCCTTGTGGCCCGCCGCACAAACTCCACGGCGAATTTTTGCCGGCTGCATCGATCCGCACAGCATGGCGGGGATCCAATCGGCAATTTCTACCCAACTGGCCGCCGCATCAAAGACGGCAGGCGCTACCCGCGCACAATGAAGAATTTTCGCCCAGAACCATTCCGACGAATACCGATTTCCGATTTTGGCCAGGTACTCCGGATGCTGTTTGCCGCCGACCGCGGTAATCTCCTCCGCCTCAGCGTGCGATGTGTGATCTTTCCACAACCAAGCCAGTGCATTGACGTCGTTTTCAAACCGTTTGTCATAAGCGAGCGGCACGCCCCGGGCATCAATCGGCAGCGGCGTACTGCCAGTAGTGTCGACACCGATCCCGATTATGTCTTCCGCTCGCACACCCCTTTTCTCGTTGGCCTCTTTCAGGATGCCCTTCACGGCCGCTTCAGCGCCCGCTTCGTAATCGCCCGGATACTGCCGGGCCAAATTCGGATCCCGGTCGCTAATCACTACCCCCGAGGCGCCATGCGGATAGTCAAACACATGGGCGGCCACTTCTTCGCCGCTGGTGCTAACTAATAGGGCTCGGACCGAACTCGTTCCGTAATCCAGTCCCATGGTGTAGCGAGACATAGAACTTGGCACCCTTTGAGTTAAGCGTGCCGATAGACATCCCACTTTAGATAAGTGCTCATCGCATCATAAACCGCATCGCCGACAGCAACCTTAGTAGCTGACACATGGTGTTCGAAGCCATTGCGGCAAATAAACTGCAGCAACTCTTGCAGTCGGTTTACTCGGAACGTGCCGTAGCCGCCGAAGCTGTTTAGTTTGTCGTCGGTGAACGTGCCTTCGCCTACATAAGTGCGAATTTTTCCAGACATGTCGTCCGTCGATACACGGCAGTACGTGAACGGCCCCGGTGCAATTCTGCCGACAATCGTGCCGAAGGTGTTTTCTTTCCCCACGGTGCCGGCGATAATTTCCTGATAATCCATCTTCTGGTTACTGAAGAAATCCTTGGGCAAGTTCGAGCAATGAAATACCACGCCCATGTTCGGATCGGTGCCGTAATTGTTGTTCCAATCGAGCAACGCCGCAGGTTTGCCCGCCGCGGCCGTAAGCACCAACATGCCAATTAGCCCGGTAATGTCCGTCTCGCAGGCGCTGGGAATCAGGTTGTTGCTGGACATGCTCATGATGGCGCAGGGCACAACGCCGTAGAATTCTTCCAGTGAAGTCCAGCATTGAATGGCCGTGCCGACTAACTTTTGCTCGTTCGACCATTTTTCAATCACAACGCCCAATTTGGCCATTTTCACCAGCGGCTCTTCCGGAACATTGGCCGTATTGGTGTAGCCTTTGATGGCGGCCATTTTTTCCTTCACCGCCGGATCATCATCCGCCAGTTTGCGCGTCCAGCCCATGACTTCCGATAGATCGAGCGTTTCCGTCGAGATGCCGTAATGCTCTAAGATCTTCTCGCTATAGCGGACGGTGTTGAATGCTCCCGGCCGCGCGCCAATGGCGCCAACTCGGGCATTCTTTAACTTTTTCACAACCCGGCAGGTGGCCGTGAAGCGGCGCACATCCTCAGAAAATTCCGGCCTGCTCGGATCAACCGTGTGCAAATTTGTAAGCGAATAGGGAATATTGTACTGCCGCAGATTATTGCAGACCGACATTTTGCCGCAGAAGGCATCGCGTCGATCCTTAATCGTCATGCTGCCCGGTGCATCATCGAAGGCATGCACGAGCACGGGCACATTCAAGTTTGCCCACCGCAGTGTGTTGGCAACGGCGCGCTCGTCGCCGAAGTTTGGCAACGTGACTAGGACACCGTCGATCTTGCCTGCATTGGCGCGAAGTAGATCGGCGCACTTGCGGGCGTCTTCCAACGATTCCACCGCGCCGAATTTCGTGGCGTCGGTAGGCAGCGCCACCACTTGCACATCTTGCGACGCCAAAACCTTCATCACGGCTTCCCGCCCGGTGGCACACAAATGGTCGGGAAAGAATCCGCGATTACCGACGATCAAACCCAATGTATTCATATTCAAAAAACGCTCCGCCGAAGAGACTCAGTTATCCACCCTCAGTGCCACTTCTCAACAAAGCCGGCGTTCGACGAGATACTTGACTCGTTTGATGCTTGTTAACCCGATCGACATTAGAATACCAGACACTTCGGCGTCTCACAACCGACGCAGTTTCCGCCACTGCTTTTCACTGCAATTCAATTACGACAACCGATTTGGACGGCATATCGGCGGTCAGCGTTTCCCCAGTTATCTTGGCGCCATCAAACGATGCCGGTTTTACCGCCTCGGGCTGGTCAAGCGTATTGTGCGCATTGAGTTCGGGAGCCGTGAGAATGCGTCCGCCTCCAAGCGAACTGCCGCTGGGAACCGCGATCGAAATGTGAGCCTTACGATTGGCATCCAGGTTCACCAACGATATGTGAATTTTGCCATCGGCATTGCGCGATGCCGTAGCATGCACTTCCGGAACCGATTTGCCGTTCATTACATAGTCCGCTGTTTTTATTTCCAGCGGAATTAGCGTGGCGCCCTGATGAACTTTGTACATTTCAAAAACGTGATACGTGGGCGTGAGGACTATTTTCTCTTTGTCGGTCAGAATCATCGCTTGCAGAACGTTAATCATCTGCGCGATGTTGGCCATGGAAATTCGATCGGCGTGCGCCTGGAACAACTCCAAATTCAGTGCCGCAGTCAACGCATCACGCAGCGTGTTCTGTTGGTATAAAATTCCCATCTTAGCGCCCGGCTCAGCGTCGTACCAGTTCCCCCATTCGTCGACGACTAAGCCAACGCGTTTTTGCGGATCGTATTTATCCATGATGGCCGACTGCCTTGTAATTATGCTTTCCATTTTTAGTGCATTGAACAGCGTGGAATGATATGCAGCTTCGTCAAAATCGGTGGCAGAACCCTTGCTGCCATTCCAGTTGCCGGTCGGCAGCGTGTAGTTGTGCAGTGAAATGCCTTGCATGAACTTGGCGGCGTTTTTCATCAGCACTTCCATCCAGTTGGCATCGTCTCCATTCGGACCGCCTGCCACGCGATACATTCGGTTGGCTCCGTAGTTTTTGATAAACGTGTTATAGCGCCGGAATTCGTTGGCGTAATACTCCGGAGTCATATTGCCGCCGCAGCCCCACGATTCGTTGCCGACGGCAAAATATTTCAATTTCCATGGCTTGTCGCGACCGTTCTGACGCCGCAAATTCGCCATCGGACTTTTGGCGTCGGAGGTCATGTATTCGACCCATTGCATCATTTCTTCCACGCTGCCCGAGCCGACGTTGCCGCAGATGTAAGGCTGGGCGCCGATCTGCTCACAGAAATCCATGAATTCGTGCGTGCCGAATGCATTAGTTTCCACCACGCCGCCCCAGTTCGTATTAATCATCTTCGGCCGCTGGTCGCGCGGCCCAATGCCATCCTTCCAGTGGTACTCGTCGGCAAAGCAACCTCCCGGCCAGCGCACCACCGGCACGTGAATTTTCTTTAGCGCCGCCACTACATCATTGCGGATGCCGCGAGTATTGGGAATTGGCGAATCTTCACCCACCCAAATTCCGTCGTAGATGCAACGCCCTAAATGTTCCGCAAATTGTCCGTAAATTTCCGGCGCAATTCGTGTTTTCGCCTGATCCAAATGCAGCGTCACCGTCGCCTTCACCGGACCAGCGTTGTCCTGTCTGCTGTTGCTCTGTCCTGCTGTGTCCTGCGCGCCCGCGCGATCCTCCGACGCGAAAACGATTATTGCTCCACAGAAAAATGCCGCGATTGCTTTCAGCATGAAATTCTCCCAACAGTGCTTTTGAATTACTTTGTCACGGTACGGTCGCTGCCGACGCCGATTCATCCCGGATCCAAACCGCCGAATGGCCCGCCCGATTGTTCCGCGCGTAATTCGGGATGGCCGTAAGCGTCGACCCATCGGCGGCCTGTGCTTTAATCATCACCACGCCTTGCAAAAAATCTGGCCGCCACTGCGACGTTAGTGTCGAGTCGTCTTTCAACACCGGCAAATTGCGCCCTTCCATGCCTGGATTGTCCGCAGCCTCAAAATTGTAAACTAGCGGGCCGTACCGCAGCGCAACCAGTCCTCGATCGGCGGCAATCTTGTCGCTGGCCTTCACGCGCTGCGGCTGCATCGGCAATTCCAGTTCGATTTTGTCCCCACGCTGCCAGCGTCGATGAATGACCGCGTAACCCCGCTCAATGGGCGGCGAAATTCTTTCGCCGTTGACCGCTAGCGAAGTAATACCATCGCACAGCGGCGTGCACGCGTACAGCTCGCTGGTCTCACGGTGCGGCGATCGAATATAGATCGAAAAGTCTTTCGCCTCTTGCGGATTGACAATTATCGTCACCTTCCCGTCCCACGGGTAATTCGTCGCTTGCACGATCTGCACATTCGTGCCCGCCACGTTGCCGACATCCACCGTGCTGCCGGCGAATAAGTTCACATATAATAAGCTGTCCGGCCCGATCGCATAAATCCAAGTCGGCAGCATCAACAGCGTGCGCGAGATATTGCTCACGCAACACGGACAACCGTGCCACTCGGTACGGAAGCCGACAAGGTGCTCGGGCGTCCGTGAATCCGGCGTCCCCGCAGTTTCCAGTGGATTTTCATAATAGAAATGCTTTCCGTCCAAATCGATGTCGCCCAAAATCGCGTTAAACAAAGTCTCCTCGTACCGGTCCGCAAATTCAGCGTCCTGATACGTCAAGTTCATCTTGTACTGAAAAAACAGCTCCGCGGTGCCTGAACACGATTCGCAGTAAGCATTATTCCGCAGCGAAAAATCTGGGCCAAAGCCTTCCGATGTTTCGCCGGAACCGATGCCGCCGGTCAGATAATACTTTCGATTAACGATGTTATCGCCCAGCGAACAAACAGCGCTTTGATAATCCAAATCGCGGGTCATCATCGCGATGTCGGCCATTCCGGAATAAAAGTATCCCGCCCGGACGGCGTGCCCTACGGCCTCATATTGCTCAACGGCCGGTAAATGGCTTTGATCGTACCGACTGCCGCCGCGGCGCGAATCGATTAGAAATTTCGCGAGCTCGACGTACTTGTCCCCTTTACCGGCCCCCTCCACGTGGTCGACCATTCGGGCAAAGCGAACCAGCGCCTGCTCCATTTCCTGATGGCCGTCGAACCACGTTTTCTTTGGTGCTGGCCCGATATGATCGTTCCAGCAGTCGGCCAACTTCTTAGCGGCGTTATAGAGCCGCAAATCTTTGCCATCGGTCATGTTGTAATGCGAAATGGCGGCTTCCAAAAAATATCCAGCCACGTAACCCTCGTGCTCGCCACGATTTCGCGGACTCCAGTGCTCCACTGGAATGCCCTTGTCTTTTGGCGTGCCCAGCGTGAAGCGTGTCTGCAAATAGCCGTCGGACTCTTGAGCAGCCAGAATAATCGGAATCCACTCGTCAATTTTTGCCCGCATCGCCTCCTGCGCTTTGCGTATCTCTTCGTCCGCTTGCGGATCGACCATTTGCGCCAGGCACATCGCTTCCAGAGTGTTGAACACCCATGCGTTGGCAAACGGTGCGCCAACGTGCAACTTGGCTGGCTCGCCTCGCAGTTTTTTGCCGGCTTCAATCAGATTCGCGATGCCTCCCTGACGCAGCTCCAAATCTGAAATCTCGGCGTAGCAATGCGGAATCCAATTTACGATCAGCGCCTTAATACGGCTGTTCCACAGCGGACTATCGACCTTGTACGGCAGCGTATAAACAGATTCCAAATGCGGCGCATCGGCAGGTGGCACAACTTTTACATGCAGGGTATCAGAGTCGATCAGATCTCCACCCGTCTTCCCAACGGCAGCGTTAAGCTTAAGCGTGTAGTCTCCTAAAGCGGAAAACGTAGCAGTGGTCACAAGCGCTGCCGCATTTTCAAACGCGACCTTACCCGGGCCTGATTCTTTGCTCCATGATGCTTTGACAGTTTGGCCGCCGCCGTCCGCTGCATCGCCCCCGTATAAACTCCCTCGCAAATAGGTCTTGCCACCGAGCACGCAGACACGATCGATGCCCGCCTTAACACTGGGCAGAGAATGTTCGGCGTTCGATGGTTGAACTCCCGCAACATTCTTCTGGGCGACCGCCGACTGACAATATATTGCGATAACGCTTATCAAAAGCGCTGCCACAACAGCCCTAGCCGATTTCATACATTACTCCCCTCGACCTGCGAACGACCTGCCAGGATCTATCGCTGTATGCTATCTGCGCTCGGCGGCAAGCACAAATCTTGGCTTTCTTTGGATGGGCGGCGCTGGAGGTGTCACACGCTGTGTCGACTCAGCCGCTTTTGAGCGCTCTTTTGCAGCAGCTGATCGGCCAGCACGCCCACGAGAACCACGGCCCCCATCACCGCAAAATTGAGCGAGCTGGGAATGCCCAACAAGTTCACCAGGTTCTGTAGCACCTGCAAAATGGCAGTGCCAATTACAATCCCTAAAATCGAGCCTTCCCCGCCGCGCAGGCTGCAACCTCCCAGCACCGCAGCCGCAATGCCATACAGCTCGTAAAAATTCCCATGATTCGAAGGCGACACCGAATTAGTGTAAAACGCCAGCATAATTCCCGAAACGCCCACCAGCAGTCCGGAAATCACGTACGTGCTGGTGACAATTCGCTTGGTATTGATTCCGGAAAATCGAGCTGCTTCCTCGTTGCGTCCCACGGCCAGCAGATATCGGCCATACACGGAGCGGTGCAGCGCCACCCACGCAATCGCCGCCACGATAATTAAAATCACAAACGGCATCGGAATGCCTGCGAACGCTTCCTGACCCGTTGAGGAATCGACGGTTCGAAACAACCGCCCAGATGCCAAAAACCGTAACACACCAATATCGCTAGCGCCACTAAAACCCTGGGTGCTGTCCTTGGCGATAAATCTCGCCAACCCGCGGTACAACAGTAAGCCGCATAACGTGACAATAAAGGGCTGCAAATTCATGCGCGTCACCAGTGCGCCGTGGATCCAGCCCAATAGCATCGGAATCAATATTACGCCGAGCATCGCCACCGGCCACGGCCAGTGCCATTCGCCCAGCGCCATGCAGAGCAACACGCCCGTCAAGGCAAGCATCGACCCGACCGATAAATCAATGCCACCGGTAATAATCACGAGCCCACAGCCGATACTAAACACGCCGAACAGGCCAATCACGTTGGCCATATTGACCAAATTGGCTTCGGAAAGAAACCGCGGATTCAGCACGGCTGTGACTGCGCACAGGACCACAAACAGCAATAAAATTCCGATGACTTTTTTCATTAATTATCTGTCATTTTTCCCTTGTCGCGTGTGACAACGATCAACGGCATCCTGACAAAGGACAAAGCAGGCAGCTACACACCCTGACCCCCAGACACCCTGCCGCCCACTGCCAAATTCATAATGTTTTCTTCGCTACAATCGGGCCGCTCTAGCACGCCGGCGATCCGACCCTCATGCATCACCGCCACACGATCGCTGACATGCAGGATTTCCTCCATGTCGCTGCTGATCATTAAAACCACCGCGCCCTGTTCCGCCAACTTGCGCATTAACTGGTGAATTTCCGCTTTCGAGCCGACATCGATTCCCCGCGTCGGCTCATCAAAAATCATCACCCGCGGCGTCATCGCCAACCATTTTCCCAGAACCACTTTCTGCTGAGTACCCCCGCTCAAATTCATCACCTTAGTTTCCGGGCTGGGAGTTTTAATATGAAGCGACGAAATCTGCTCGTCCGCCGTTTTGCGCTCTCGTTTTTGGTTGATTAAGCACAGCGTGGCGTACTTTCGCAACGAAGGCAGGCTGATATTCTCACGCACATTCATTTCAGTGACGAGTCCGGCGCTTCGCCGGTCCTCCGGGACCAAATAAATCCCTTGCGAAATGGCATCCCGCGGCCGCCGAATATCAACGGGTTGCCCAGCCAGCGAAATCTCTGCTCCACCGCTGGGATCCAGGCCAACGATCGCCTTGGCAATCTCAGATCGGCCCGCACCAACCAGTCCGGCAAAGCCAAGAATTTCCCCCCGGGCAGCGTCGAACGAAACCGTGTGCTCCGGATACCGGCTGGACCGTGCGTTGCGAATTTGCAGAAAACCAGGCGTTTTAGCAACGTGCGATTCTGCGTAAAACGAATGGATGTCGCGCCCCACCATCAACCGGATAATGCGGTCATGATTGATCTGCGGGCCATTCAATTGCCCGACATTGCGGCCGTCACGCAGCACCACGACACGATCTGCCACACGACCAACCTCGGCCAGCCGGTGTGAAATGTAAATCACGCTGACTTCCTGATTTCGCAGTTCGCCAATCAGCGTCAGCAGCCGGTCAGTTTCCGTTAGCGTGAGGCTCGATGTCGGCTCGTCCATGACGATCAATCGCGCATGTTGCGAAAGCGCCTTGGCAATTTCCACCATTTGCTGTTGCGCTAGCGACAACCGATCAAGCCGGGTGCGCGTAGAAATCGAAAGCCCTAGCCGCCGCAGTAGCGGCGCCGCATCAGCATGTAATTGTTTTTGACGAATTAACCCAAACAGTCGGTGGCACGGCTCGCGTCCCAAAAAAACATTAGCCGCGACGTCCAAATTGTCCAGGACGTTAAGTTCCTGATGGATCAACGCTATGCCCAGCCGCATGGCATCATGAACATGCCGAATGACAACCGCTTGATTATCGAGCAGAATTTCCCCGCCGTCCGGCTGAAATACGCCCCCCAGGATTTTGATGAGCGTCGATTTCCCTGCCCCGTTCTCGCCGCACAGCGCGACAACCTCGCCACGGCCAACTTCGAGATTGACGCTTTCCAACGCCACAACGCCGGGAAACCGCTTTGAGATTCCTCGCATGCAAAGCAGCGGCGACCCTGTAGTGTGGGCGCTCAGCGGATTATCGTCAGCTTGCATGCGCGTGCGGCGGCCAAGCGTGATTACTGCCCAAGAATTTTTTTCAGCGTAGCTTGAAACTCGGCTATGTCGACCTTTTTCACATCCCGTGTCGGAACAATGATCTTTCCGTCCGCCAAAGCGGCCTTATCTCCGCCCAGATATTTCGCCATCCGTGTAATAGCCTGCTTGCCGAATTCATACGGCTGCTGAACCACCGTGCCGTAAATATCCCCGGCCGCAACCCCGTCCAGTGTTTCCGCGTTCTCATCGAAGCAAACGATTTTAACCTTGCCGGTCATTCCTGCGCTACGCACGGCGTTCAAAATTGCCGGCCCATTGTAGTTCCACAAGCCAACTAAACAGGCGATGTCTGGATATTTCACTAATGCGTCTTCGGCATTTTTCTGGGCGCGAACCGTGTCGGTTTCATCGGTGCGAACGTCGATGATTTCAATATTCGATCCGACCAACACTTGTTTGATTCCCGCCAAACGTTCTTTCGCATTCTGCGCGTCCAGCGATCCGACAAACAGCATGATTTTTCCGCCGCCGGGAATCGCTTCTTTAATCAGCTTCCCTGCCTCGACGCCAGCCGCCGTGTTGTCGGTGCCGATGTAGCAGGCGCGCTTGCTCTGCGGCGCATCGCTGTCGTGGCAAATCAGTAAAGTCTGATCCGCAATTTTGTTAAGAAATTCGGTCTGGTTCCCCGGATCGATCGGGCTCACCGCAATGCCGTCGACGCCGGCCGATACAAGGTCGTCCAATATTTGTCGCTGTTCAGCGCTACCGCCAGTGGAGGGAATCCGGAAATCCAGCTGAACATTCCCCAGAGTTTTGGCGGCGTCCTCGCAGCCCGCCCGGGCAATCGTCCAAAACGTCGCGGCGTTATTCGTCACAAATGCTAGCTTGAGTTTCTGTTTCGTCTCGCCGGACGAATTTCCAGGCGCACAAAAAAACAGCAGACAGAAAACCGTCAACAAGCCGCGGCGCGAAATAGATTTCATAACAATTCCGTAATTCCACAGTAACATTGCTTCCGGAGCATCTACATTATCGTGGCACAGTACGCCTGTCCAGGAATCGCCGCCGTCGTTCCGATTGTTGCGGCGGGCCTGCCATTTACCGGCCCTTTGACACTCTCTCTATTCACAGTTTATAATGGTAGTTTCGCAACCAACCAATGCTTCCACTCAGGGATTTTCAACGCGGGAGTACCATACGATGAAGAAGGCTGAAGTGAGTGTATACAAAACCCTGTTGCTGGCTTTACGGGCTCGTCTGCGGGGGGATGTAAACCAGTTGGCCGATGCCGCGCTTAAGAAAAACCGCGCCGAGGCAAATGGCGACCTTTCCAGCATGCCCATTCACATGGCCGATCTTGGAAGCGACAATTTTGAACAGGAATTCACTCTCAGCTTGATGGAGAACGACGAAGTCACTTTGGAGGCCATCGAAGGCGCGTTGGAGCGAATTGAGTCGGGCATCTATGGTGATTGCGAGGAATGCAGCACAAAAATCCCCAAAACCCGCTTGGAAGCAATTCCCTATACGTCGCTATGCGTCAAGTGTGCCTCGAAAATGGAAACTAGAGGTTAAGCCGTCGGCGCAACGGTCAGCCGATGGTTGCTGGACCGAAGATGTGTTCCACGCCCGACTTTCTGCGTTGATCCACTGCTGACTTTTGTTTCTAAATTGCACCGATGCCAGTTTCCCGTCAGCGAAAGGGTCACGGATGATTGCCAACCGTGTGCCAGCATCCCACATGGCCTTGTTCTTAGTGCTGATTGCCGTGGGCTGCGCTGCCGACTTGGCCTCCAAAAACTGGATCTTTGCAAAACTAGGAATGCCCTATGAAAGTCCACCGATCGTTCTGGTTCCCGGCGTTTTTAGTCTCACCACCAGTTTGAACGACGGCGCCTTGTTTGGCGTAGGGCAGGGGATGACCCGGGCATTTACCGTACTCTCCCTATTGGCGGCCATTGCCATCTTCTATTGGCTATTTTTCGCCGGGGCCGGACGCGACACATGGCTCACTGTCGCACTGGCCTCGCTAATGGCCGGCATTTTCGGCAACCTATACGATCGGCTTGGCCTGCCCGGGCTTGTTTGGCAAACGCCCGATCCAAAAGCTGGTCAAGCCGTTCATGCGGTGCGCGACTGGCTTCACTTCGAAATTCGAAAAATCGGGTTCGACTGGCCGGTTTTCAACCTGGCCGACAGCCTGCTTGTCCTCGGTGCATGCATGTTGTTTTGGCATGTCGCCCGGCGCGAACAGCGCCTGCGGACGGCCGCGGCCGCTTCGGCCGATCCAGTGCGTACCAGCGCTAGTTAATTTTGGTGGGTACCCGGAAAGACGGCCCCCCCTCGGTTTGTGGCAATGTTTAGATTCCCCCAAGAAATATTTGACACACCTCGGCGATGCAGCTAGGATGCCGGTCATATCCGGAACCGATTTGGCGCCGCGGCCGGCTAAATGCCAACTAGGCCACGACCCAAAGTTAATGGAACGGTTTGCCGGTATTCTTATCATAAGCCGCCAGGGAAAGGGGGTTCGTAAATGACCGACGCTCTTTCAAAGCGCCGCGCAGGGAGCAGCCGCTGCCGGACAATGTGTGGGGGACCCGGCTGATTTCTGCTTCCTTGAATTAGTGCCTCGTTGAGCTTTCGCTCGTTTATTAACCACGGCAAGATCGTGGGCCATTGTTGCACGTCAGCTTGGCGAAATCGCAAGGACGGCCGACTGTAAACGCGATCTTTTTTGAGCGCGTCCACCGGCCGTATTTCGATCAATCTGACCGGCAATAAATGCCGTTGTGAGTTGGGCCATCGCAGGCGATCAACACGCATCGTGTTTGCTCTCGATCGTAGACGGAAGGGCACTCCGATGAAACTCTCGCGCACCGTTGGGTACGCGCTGCAGGCCACTTTGCAATTGGCCGAAGCCGAACCCGGCACGCCAGTCCCCTGCAGTCAACTGGCTGCTCAAGGACAAATGCCGGAGCGGTTCTTGTTGCAAATCCTCCGCAATCTAGTAACCCATGGCATCCTACATTCCACCCGCGGCGTAGACGGTGGATACGCTTTGGATCGACCGGCCAGCGAAATTTCGCTGCTGGACTTGATCGAAGCGGTCGACGGGCCAGTATTCTCACATGCGCCGCTGGCCGAGGGACTGCCGGAAGAATTGGTCGATCAACTTTCCACCGCCTTAAAGGAGGTTTCCGCCGTTACCCGGAAACAATTATCCGGCATCAAGATTTCTTCGCTAATCTCGCACCGCCGCAAAATCGTCGAACAAAAGTAGATCGCGGACCGAGGGCCAAGGGGAATGACAATTTCTCTTGTCCCTCGATCTTCGCATCTTGCTTCCCATACCCTCGTGCCGTTGGCAGCAGCTGCCGCCGTAGTTACCCTGGAGGCATGACCGACGTACTTTCTCAACGATTTGCCCTTGCCTGCGATATTGCCAAAGCGGCCGGCAAGCACACGCTCAGATATTTTCTACAGGGCGACCTGCAGGTTGATCTAAAGCACGATGCCACGCCGGTGACCATCGCCGACCGTGAAGCAGAAGAGTTGATTCGCAAACAGATCGCCGGCTCGTTTCCCAGCGACGGCATCCTCGGCGAAGAACTCAGCGAAAAGCCCGGCACGTCCGGCTGGCGATGGATCATCGATCCCATCGACGGTACCAAATCGTTCATCCACGGCGTGCCGTTATATGCGGTTCTGATCGGCGTCGATTTTCAAGAGCAAAGCCGCATTGGCGTAATCCATTTGCCAGCGCTCGGCCAAACCGTCTACGCTGCAACGGGGCAGGGGGCCTGGCAAGATCGTGACAACCAAAAACACCAGCCAATCCGCGTGTCGCAAACGAAAACTCTCTCCGACGGACTGTTTCTCACCAGCGGCATCAGCGGCTTTCACCGCCGCGGCGCATGGCCTGCCTTCGAACGACTCACCAAAACCGCCAAGCTCACCCGCACTTGGGGCGACGCCTACGGTTACATGCTTGTCGCCACCGGCGAGGCCGAAGCGATGGTCGACCCGCAAATGAGCATCTGGGACGCCGCCGCGCTCTTGCCCATTTTGCAGGAAGCCGGCGGTACCTTCACCGATTGGCAAGGCCGCCCCACCATCTCGGCCGGCGAAGGCATCGCCACCAACGGCCTTGTGCTCGACGAAGTGCTGAAATACGTGCGTGGTTAACCCAACGTTCGCCACCGGTCGCACTTGTTCGTTGGCCGCAAACCGATATACTGATGAATTCCTACAATTTTCGGACACAATTGAACAACAGCGTTTTGAGGTTGCGATGGCTCGGCACTGCGAAGTTTGCGGCAAATCGGCCACTATGGGAAACCGTGTTACCACCCGTGGTAAGGCCAAGTATTTAGGCGGCGTAGGCACCAAAGTCACCGGTATCGCCCGGCGCAAATTCAAACCGAATTTGCAGCGGCTACGCGTGACGGTTGGCAAAACCAACACCAGCATGTTGGTTTGCACCCAGTGCATCCGTGGCGGTGCTATAACCAAGCTGGTTCGTCGCGCGCCGTTTAAGCTCACCATGGCAGGCGGTAAAGGCGCCAAAGTGGCCGCCGCAACTTGACCATCAATGATTTTGGCTAGCCGGTCAGCTGCAGTTTTCGTCCGCCGCAGGCAGATCGATATTCGAATTTCGAGTTTATTTGGCCATGCCTCTTACTCGTCAAGATGTCGAAAAAGTTTCGCTATTGGCGCGTCTGCGATTAACGCCCGAAGAATTGGACCGCATGACTTCGCAACTCGGTGGCATCGTTGCATACATCGAGCAACTGGCTGAGTTAGACGACGAAATCAAAATCCATCAAGTCCAGCCAATGGCCCACGCGGTCGAAATGACCAACGTCTTTCGCCCCGACGAAGTGCGCCCATCACTCGATCGGACCGAAGCGCTCGCCAACTCGCCGCAGCACGACGACCAGTGCTATCTAGTCCCCGCCGTCTTGGGTGAATGAATGCGCTCTTAGCTCACGTCCCGCAGCAATTGCCGCTTGCGAAATCCGGCTATCAGCGGTTCAATGGCTAAGTCAAGTACGCTCGATCCTCGTCCCTCGATCCTCGCCTACACTTGCCGCCATGACGCTCGTTGATCGCACCGCCGCCGAACTGCTCGCCGATTTGAATTCCAAGCGTGTCTCTTCCGTCGAAGTCACGCAAGCGTTCATCGACCAAATCGAAAAGCACGACGATCAAGTAAAGGCCTTCTTGCGCTACGACGCCGCGGCGGCTCTTAAGCGGGCTAAGGAAATCGACGATCGCCACGCGAAAGGCCAAGCCGTCGGCTTACTCGGCGGTCTGCCGGTGGCCGTGAAAGATTTAATTTGCAGCAAACGCGAGCTCACGACCTGCGCCTCGAAAATGCTCGCCGATTTCCGTCCGCCGTACGACGCCACCATCGTTGAAAAGCTTCTCGCTGCCGACGCCGTCTTTCTAGGACGCACCAATTTGGACGAATTCGCTATGGGCGGCTCCAACGAAAACTCCGCATTTTTTCCCACGCGCAATCCGTGGAACTTAGCCTGCATTCCTGGCGGATCCAGCGGCGGCGCGGCCGCCAGCGTCGCAGCACGCATGGCGTGTCTTTCGATTGGCACCGATACCGGCGGCTCCATCCGCCAGCCCGCTGGGCTTTGCGGCGTAACCGGCATGAAACCAACTTACGGCCGAGTCAGCCGCTACGGCCTCGTGGCGTTCGCGAGCAGCCTGGATCAAATCGGTCCGCTGGCGCGCACCGCCGAAGATGCCGCACTCCTTTTGGAGGCCATTGCCGGACACGATCCGCGCGATTCCACATCGGTCAACGCTCCCGTCCCGCCGTATTCGAAAACCGTCAGTCAGCCGCTCAAAGGTTTGAAACTCGGTCTAGTGCGCGAGCATTTCGGCCCCGGTTTAGATTCCGAAGTGGAATCCGCCGTGCGCGAAGCGTTCAAGGTGTATCAATCGTTGGGCGCGCAAGTGAAAGAACATTCGATGCAGCACGCCAAGTACGGCGTGGCCACCTATTACATCATCGCACCTTGCGAAGCCTCCAGTAATCTTGCCCGTTACGACGGAGTCCATTACGGCTATCGAACCGATCTGGCAAAAATGAACGTTCAGCTCGCCGAAGAAGCCAAGCAATTACAGGCCGCCGGAAAAACTGCAGCACTGGAGAATTTGGATAACCCATTGGTCCGAATGTACCGTCTATCGCGGGCCGAAGGTTTTGGGCCTGAAGTGAAGCGCCGCATTATGCTCGGCACTTATGCACTCAGCGCCGGCTATTACGATGCCTATTATCTCAAGGCGCTGAAAGTTCGCCGGCTGATCCGGCAGGATTACGACGAGGCCTTTAAGCAAGTCGATCTAATCGCCGGCCCCGTCACTAGTACGCCCGCGTTCAAAATCGGCGAAAAGAGCGACGATCCGCTGGCCATGTATCTGGTCGATTTGTACACCGTCAGTCTGAACCTGGCCGGCTTGGGCGGCATCGCGTTCCCGTGCGGATTCAGCAAGTCTGGCTTGCCCATCGGCCTGCAACTGCAAGGCCCCGCACTGGAAGAAGAAAAGCTGCTCCGCGCTGCCCACATGTATCAAACCGCCACCGACTGGCACACCCGCCGCCCGCCGCTATGAAGAACTGAAGACATTGCGCTATGTCCGACCCTTACATCACTATCATCGGCCTGGAAGTGCACGTGCAGTTGCTCACCCAAAGCAAACTGTTTTGCCCGTGCAGCACCAAATTCGGTGCGCCGCCGAACACGCAAACCTGCCCCGTCTGCATCGGCATGCCCGGCACGCTGCCTGTGATGAACCGCCGCGCCTTCGAACTCAGTTTGAAAACAGCCGTGGCCCTCAACTGCCAAATCGCACCGTTCACCAAATGGGACCGCAAAAACTATTACTATCCCGATTTGCCGAAGGGCTATCAGATCAGCCAATTCGACCTGCCGTTCTCCCATGATGGTTATTTAGAAATCAACGATCCCAAAGACCGCTTCGAAACAAAAAAAATCGGCATCATTCGTGCGCATCTAGAAGAGGATGCCGGCAAAAGCATGCACGACGAAGCTCACGGCAAAGCCGACAGCCGCATCGATCTGAACCGCACCGGCACGCCGCTGCTGGAAATTGTCAGTCAGCCCGACATGCGTTCCCCGCTGGAGGCGAAGGCCTATCTGACGGAACTTAAACTGCTCCTCACCTACCTCGGTGTGTCCGATTGCAACATGCAGGAAGGAAGTTTGCGAGTCGACGCCAACGTCAACCTGCATATCCCGCAGTCCAATGGCCGTCTGGCCAAGACACCGATTGTCGAAATTAAAAACATGAACAGCTTCCGCGCCGTCGAGCGCGCTCTGGCGTACGAAGCCGAGCGACAATATGGCGTCTGGCAGGAAGATCGCGTCGAAATCGGCAAGCGCCCCAAGCAAACTCGCGGCTGGGACGATGCCGCCAATATCACCCGCGGCCAGCGCCACAAGGAAGAATCCAGCGATTACCGCTACTTCCCCGAACCCGATTTAGTGCCCGTCACGACCACGCCGCAGCAGATCGAAAAAGTGCGATCCTCGCTCGGCGAACTTCCAGCCCAATTGCGAACCCGCCTCGAAAAAACCTACGGCATCACCGCCTACGATAGCGACGTCATTGTGAATCAAGGCCAGCCATTCGTTGCCTATTTCGTCGAACTGGCCGACGCCGTAAAAGACGGCAAAGCCGCCGCCAATTGGATCACGCAAGATATTCTGCGCGTAATGAACGAACAAAACATGCCGATCGAAAAGTTTCCAATTCGCGCCGCAGCAATGACCGATCTGATCCGTCGCGTTCAGGCCGGCGACTTCAACACCAGCCGGGCCCGCGAAGTGTTTGCCCAAATGGTGGAAGGAAAATCGGTAGCTGAAGCAGTTTCGGCGCTGGGCATCACGAAGGTCGATGAAACCGAATTGGTCACCATGGCGGGCGAAATTCTGGCCGCCAATCCAAAAATCGTCGCCGACCTGAAAGCCGGCAAAGCCCAAGCTGCTGGCAATTTGATCGGCCAGGCCAAAAAGCGCAACCCCAACGTGAACCCCGCCCGCTTCCGCGAGATTTGCTTGGAATTAGTCGCCAAAATGTAAGTTGGCCCAGACTCTCGGTTACGATCAACAGTTAGACCCGTTATGTCCGCCATTATTACCCTTACCACTGACTTCGGCTCCGGTAGTCCGTATGTCGCCGCGATGAAAGGTGCGATCCTCGGCATCAACCCGTTGGTGCGCCTGGTCGATATATCACACGACGTGAATCCGCAGGATGTCCATCATGGCGCCGTACTATTGGCCGAAGCCGCTACCTGGTTTCCGCCCGCAACCATTCACGCCGCCGTGGTCGATCCCGGAGTGGGAACGCAGCGCAAATTAATTTATGCCCGAATTGGCGACGGCCAGTATCTGGCCCCCGACAATGGTTTACTCAGTTTACTGGCTAAGCGCCACAAACCAGCGCGCATCGTTCAGCTGACGAATTCCGAGATTTGGCTGCCTGATGTGTCAAACACATTTCACGGCCGTGACATTATAGCGCCCGCCGCTGCACAATTGAGCCTCGGACTGGAACCCGAGCGATTGGGGCCATCCATCCACGAAATGTTGATGCTCGATTGGCCCGAGCCGCGCCGCATGGAAAATCGCATTGAAGGAGCAGTCCGTTGGATCGATCGCTTCGGGAACCTAATCACAAACATTAACGCCGGCTTGCTGGCCGATGAAAAAAATGTATCGACACTGCGAATTCAATGTGCCCGTCACGATATCGTCGGCTTATCGCAGGCCTACGGCCAGCGCAGCCCCGGCGACTTGACCGCCTTGGTCGGCGCAAGTGGCTACTTGGAAATCGCCGTAGTCAATGGCAGCGCGGCACAAATGCTGAAATTGCAGGTGGGCGCGTCCGTGATCGTGGAGTCTTGAACTATGCCGACCCGCGACGAACTCTTCCGCTGGGACCGCGAAATCGTCTGGCACGCTTTCACGCAGATGGCGGAATATCAACCGCTGATCATCGAGCGCGCTCACGGTTGCACGCTGGTCGACGTCGACGGCCGCGAATATCTCGACGCCACCAGCAGTCTGTGGTGCAATTTGCACGGCCATCGTCATCCCAAACTCGATGCAGCGCTTAAACAGCAGCTTGATCGTGTGGCCCACGTGACAAACCTCGGCATGTCGAACCCGACAACGATTGAGCTGGCCAAGCGATTGGTCGACATAGCGCCGCCTGGCCTGAATCACGTTTTCTTTTCCGACGACGGCGCCACGGCCGTCGAAGTCGCCTTGAAAATGGCCTTTCAATATTGGCGCCAGCGGCCCGATCCACGACCAGAGAAATCCCTCTACGTGGCGCTGTGTGACGCCTATCACGGCGACACCTTGGGTGGCATCAGCGTTGGCGGCGTCGATCTTTTCACCTCCCGGTTTGCACCACTTTTATTCGAAGTCATCCGTTTGCCGGCCCCCGACTCTTATCGCTTGCCCACAGGGACTACACACGCCACGGCCGCAGCGCACTATCTGGCGCAGGCCGAAACAATTCTGGCCGAGCAACACCAGCGCATCGCAGCTTTCGTAATCGAGCCGCTTATTCAATGTGCGGCGGGCATTATCGTGCATCCGGCCGGTTATCTGCGCGGCCTGCGCGAGCTGTGCACTAAATACGGCGTGCTGCTAATCGCCGACGAAGTGGCCGTCGGCTTCGGCCGCACCGGAAAGATGTTCGCCTGTGAGCACGAAGGCGTTACACCCGATTTCTTGTGCCTGGCTAAAGGAATCACAGCCGGTTACATGCCGCTGGCCGCCACACTCACGACCGACGAAATTTGGCAAGCATTTTTGGGCACATATGCTCAAACCAAAACGTTTTTCCACGGCCACACGTATGGCGGCAATCCGCTAGGTGCCGCCGTCGCACTCGCCAATTTGCGAATCTTCGAAGAAGAACAAACGCTGACGCAAATGCAACCGAAAGTCACCCGCCTCGCCCAACACTTAAACCGAATCGCCGGGCACAATCACGTGGGCGATGTTCGACATTGCGGCCTTATCGCCGGCGTCGAATTGGTGCGCGACAGAGCCACGAAAGAGCCTTACCCATGGAAAGAGTGCCGCGGCTGGCGTGTTTGCGAATCAGCCATGGCCGAAGGCGTGTTCGTGCGGCCGCTCGGCAACATCGTCGTGATCATGCCCCCCCTAGCAATTCGGCTGGAAGAATTGGACCGCATCTGCGCCGCCATCGAGCGCGGAATTGAAAAGGCAACTGCGGAATAAGTTGCGACGATGGTCAATCCCATCGTCGTCACTGCGCCGACGATTTCGTTCCGTGATCCGATCCGCCAATCAATACTCCCATCGGCAGCGGCCGCCCGGCCGTCGCAAAACCCAACCGATGCAATTCTTCCTTAAGTTGCCCATAAGTGCCAAAGCTGTCCGGATATGTCCACATGGTTACGGTCGTGTCGTGCGGACTGTGCATTGCCAGGGCGCGGTGGAATTGAGAATTGGGCTGCATTGCGCGCTCAATTGTTTCCCCTTCTTGCATTCCAACGGGCACAATCTGAAATTCCTTTGCGCGAATTCCCACCACGCCGCGGCCCCGCTCGCTGACGATGGCCATCGTATACCGAAACTCAAATCCATTGCGCGGTCCGACCACTCCGACTTTATCTTCGAGGTTGCCGTAATCCACTCCGGAGCTGCGCATGTCGGACCGCACATCGTCTACAAATTCATCGATCGGCACATAGGAAATCTTGCCGCCCGCCAATTGAAAATGCACTTCATGCCCCGACACGGTGCGGCTAATGGGCGTGGGATAGTGCCGCACTACTACCGTGGGCGCTTTTTGCGATTCTAACTCCTGTAGCTGCGCGTCCTCGCGATCCACAACCGCATGACTTTCGTCTACTTGGCGGCGCAGGTCAAAATCTTCCTGCTTGCCAGCGTCAAGCTTGGCTCGCTGATCGTCCAGTTCCTTTTGTGCGGCCGCAATCATCGTCGCCAGCTGTTCGCGGGCTGTACTTTTGGCCGCAGTCTCCTCATCAATCGATGCAATTTCGGTCCCCATCCGCCGCACATCGTACTCAATATTCGCAGCCTGTTTTCCCAGCGCTTCCAATGCCGCGGCGTCCGGCGCCGAACTACTGGAGACAATCGGATTCTGCGCTCGCATGCCCACCACCATTACCAAAATAATCAAAACGCCAACGATGTTGGTCGTCACATCCAGAAACGAATCCTGGCCGGCATGCTCAATATTTGAATTTTCTTCGCGCCGCATTGTGTTTACCTTCGTCTACTTCTCTCCCCCTCGTCTTCAGTCTATTTTCGCTTCACGTCCCATCCACTATCGGCCAACAGCGTTTGCAGGTCCGCCGCCCTCGCCTCCGCATTCGGATTCACATTCAGCACCAGCTGCGGCTTCCAATACATACTTCGCCCGGCAATGCCCCAGCTTCGGGTATAGGTGCGAACTGCGCCCACCAAAGGTTCGATTGCATCTTCCGTCCGTTCGCCCAATGAGATGACCTGCGGCTGCTGATCCCGAGTATCTGGCACCAGCACCAACCGATCGCTCCAGCATTCCACGCGAATCGGCCGTTGAACCGGCACCGACGCCGTGTGGCTCGTCGGCAATGCCCAATTTTTTCCACGGTTTTTCGACATACTGTGCGATGACGAACTTTGCTGCTGCGTTGAATCATCGTAGGCTGCAGCGTTTTGTTGCTGCTGCTGCGAAAAATCAAATGTCATCGATGGCCCGCCGCCAGACGAACCCGAACCGCCGCCGGAACTTCCCATAGCACTGGATGCAGCGCCCGCTGATCCGCCGCCTGACGAATCACCACCCGACGACGTCCCGCTTCCTCCGCCCGCACCTCCTGTCGGGCTTGAACTTCCATACGGACTTCCTCCGCCGCCGGCGCCGCCTGAATACTGTCCAGCGCTGCCGGCGTATTGTCCGTTCGCCGTGCCCATGCTGGAACCGGCAGAACCACTTTCGCCGGACGACCTCGCGCTGGAGCTCGATGCGCTCATCATTCCGCCGGCGGAATTTGGCAATAGCACGCCTCCATACTGGCTTGGGCTGCCGCCGCTTCCCGGCATTCCTCTGAAAGTATTTGCTGCACTACTCGCTGAATTTGTAATGCCATTACTTGGATTCGATCCGTTTCCAGGCTGCGCAGAATTTCCTCCGCCCGCTCCGCCACCACCGTTGCCGTAATTCGGATTACCGCCCCCGGCAAGTTGCGAACTGTTGCTAGACGCGCCGCCACTGCCGCCGACCATATTGCCGCTACCGCCACTTGTGCCATCGCCGCTATTGCCACCGACACTTCCGCTACCGCCGGTATTGGTTCCTCCGCCGATGTTGCCACCATCATTGCCAAAGCCCGCCGTGCCATTTCCAGTGCCGGCATAACGCGGTCCGACACCCGCGACATCGGGGCCACTGTTGCCACCACTAGCACCACCGACTGCACCGCTGCCGCCAGGGCCGCTCATTCCAGCGCTGTATGAGCCACCCGGTCCCATTCCGCCTTGTCCGGTTCCATTACCGCCGATCGTATCCGCTGCAAACGCGCTATTGCCGCGCGCATCGGCTAGGCCACCCATGTCTGACGGTCCGCCAAAACCATTTCCAGAACCGACGCCCACTCCATTACCCGGGTTGCCGCCTGGGCCGCCAACCATCCCAGGCATCGCCGAATTCCCGTTGCGGCCGCCTCGGCCAAATCCGCCCAGCGGATCCTCCGCAAACGGATCGTTCCCCAAGGAAGGACCTCCGTCGCGCACTATCCCGCCGCGGAACGGAGACACATGATATTCCACTTTGCTCGCTTTGCGCGAAAACAATTCGGGACTGACTTGTGCCAGCCACTGAAGCTGCTGGCGCGCTTCGGCCACCGCGCGATTTTCCATCTCTTGTAGCTGCGGATCGGGTTGGTTGGGATATTCCAGTTTCCAATCTTCGCCCACTAATTCGTATCCAAACTCCGCGTCCCACGACGACATCGCATCGCGGACCAAATAATAGCCAATGATCCCGTTCGGTCGCACCAACAAAAGCGGATATGGCTCGTTGGGCATGTCCGGCGCCGGCCGCGGCGCATTGCGCCAGTATTCCTGCGCAGCTCGCAGGGCTGATGCCAGCGGATTGCTCGGCCCCCCGGGTCCCAGAAAATCTTGCGGCCCGAACACAATTCCTTCTGGCTGCAAGATAACGCTGTCGCCGCGGCACTCAATATAAATGGGCCGCCGACTGGTTTTATACATTTCATCGAATGGGATCACCGCGTAGCCAGGCTGTCGACGCGTCGAATTCGCCCGCGCCTTCTGCAAATCTATCTCCAGCTGCATACGGCGCTGATTCAACTGCGTTAACTCCAATCGAAGTTTCTCCCGCTGCGGATCATCGCTAGCATTGGAGCCCGGCAACTGCTTGGCCGCATCGGCCAGCGATTGAAGTTGATCTTCCAAATGTCGTGACGAATCCTCAACGCCCGCCAACCGTGTGCGGCTGTTCTCCAGGTCTGCCAGCGTCTTTTCCTTTGCCGCGTTCAATTCCTGAATGCGCAATTGCAAATCTTCCTGTGCTTCCACCATTTGTTCCAGCTGCTGAGCCTTGGCATTGCTTTTGCCAGGCAATCGCTTGGCAGGATGAAGCCGCGCTTCGCGATTGATGACGCCCAAAATGACAATCAACGTGCCCATAGTGCATAGGAGCACATCCAATAGCGGCATCAAATTTACGCCGTGAGTTCCGGCGGCAGAGCGGCTCATGCAAGTGAAATCCAAAAGTCTCCAACCGTGCCCGCGCCGTTATCTATATTCGAAACGATAGCGATTGCGTGCTAGCATCGGCGCGCGGTCCTTCCCTGCGATGTCTCGATCCACCTAAAGATCGGCTTAATCCGAAAAGTCGATGAACCCAATCAGATATTCGCCGGCTTTCCGCTCACCCGCGCAATCTGGGTAAGCAAGCGGCCCCCGCTACTCTTTCTGCAATCCGCAAAAATTGCCAAAGCGGTTGATGCTGCCCGACCGATACATACTTTCGCACCGGGTTGGTCGACGCATACGACGGCGACATCCCAGGGGGGACGCGCAGTCCGGGATAGGTCCAAAAGGCCACCCGGACTGTTTTGTTGCGCAGACAGACTTTTGTTCCAAGATCACTTGTCCCGCGTCACACGTGCCACGGGCTACTGGCCAGGACCAATGACAACAGACTACGGACCGGCATATGTTGCATAGCAACGTGGCGTTTCCCACAAATGCGTTTCGACCACCGGGAACCCGCGCTGGGCCGTAAATTCGAAAATCAATTTGGCGATATTTTCCGCCGTGGGATTTGTGTCGATCAAATAGAGCGGTTCACCGAGCTTTTTAAGTACCGGCACGGCCGGATCGTCGCGGCAAAGAATCATCCGATGATCAAGTGTTTCATCAATCCACTGGCTCACGACCTGCTTGATGTCAGAAAAATCAAGCACCATGCCCCGCGCGTCCAGGTCCGTCGCTTCCAGCACGATGACCGCCCTGCCGTTATGCCCGTGCAAGTGGCGGCACTTGCCGTCGTAATTCAACAAGCGATGGCCGTAACAAAAATCAATTTCACGGGTCACTCGAAACATAATTATCTAGCCCAATAGATAGCCCGACTCTGTGAGTCGGGAAATTACACCTGACGTTTAAACTGTCGAAACCGATTCGATCAGCTCCTAATTGTAACGCCTGGCCACTTCACAGGCACTCCCCATAAATCTTGGTGACGTATGTCGAATACGCAAACAAAACAAAAACGCGCTCTGCCCGACTGGGTCGATTTGCCAATGGCGGTCGCCGCCTTCCTAACGGTTTCTTTTTACGTGATAGTAAATCGCGAATTTCCGCCCGGATCGATCATTCACCGTTACACCACCGAGCACATCGTCGAATACGTGGTTGTGGCGTTTTTCATCTGGGGTATTGTCGACGTTGTTTTCAAACTATGCAGCTTCCCGCTGGAAATGCTGGCACTGCGTCAGCCAAGTTTGCCGGAGCGCAGCGGAAAAGAACCAGTAAGCAATTCCAAGATTTTGAATGCCAAAGTGCACAGCCGCCCCAAGTGGTTTCTCGATTCCCGCTACGGCCAGCGTCTCACGAAGGCGCTCCAGTATTTGCAAGCCAAAGAATCGGCCGACGGCTTCCACGATTATCTGCGCTATCTTGCCACCCAGGACGAAGAAAAGACTCACACTAATTATGGCCTCGTTCGTTTCATCTGCTGGGTTGCTCCGGTGCTCGGCATTTTAGGCACGGTAATCCACTTCGGTTCGGCCTTCGGCGGGCTATCGGTCGACGAGATCGGCGACAATCTGTCCAAAGTCGTCGGCGAAATCGGCACCGCATTCAATACGACGACGGTCGCCTTGGCCGCCGCCATCACCATGATGTTCAGCCTGTTCATGTGCGAAAAAATCGAGCGCGGCATCATCCACTCAATCAGCCGCCGGATCGATTTAGAACTGCTCAACCGCTTTGAAGTCGTCGACGAAAGCATCACGCCCTTTTTGCAGGCCGTGCAAGCCGGAAGCCAGGGCACGCTCAAAGCGCTCGACGGTCATTTGGACAAACAGCTGCAAATTTGGTCCGCCGCCTTCCAGCGGGTGCAGCAAGAAAGCGAAAAACGCTTGCATTCACACGCGCAGGTGTGGGAACAATCGCTGGCCAAGGTCCATGGTCATTTCGAGCAAAGCGACACCCAGCGCGAGCAAAAACTGCTGCGCCTACTGACCGAATTGCAGCAGCAACGCAACGAGCAAAAAACACAAGGACAGGACATGCTGACTCAAATGGCCGGCCTGCAAAGCCATTTTGCGAAATTGGTCGAAACTCTATCCAGCTTGAACCGTGGCGAAGGGGAACTGGTCAAACTGCAACAAACACTATCGCAAAATCTGCAAGGCGTCCGCGAATCCGGCCAACTCGATCAAGCCCTCCACGGCCTGACTGCCGCCATCCATCTGTTGACCGCCCGCCATGGCCTGGAACCGGCCCCTAAAGTCAGCCGCGCCGCATAGACAGTGCATGTCATTGAGCCATTAGTTCATTGGGCGATCATTTAGCGTATTTGGCCGGATCTTCTATCCCAATTCGCGCAAATGCCGCCTGCCGTTCCGCACATTTGTTACAGCGCCCGCAATGCTTTCCATCGACCGGCGCAATGCACGAAAACGTCAACCCCAGCGGATAGCCGCGACCAAGTTGCATCACTTCCCGTTTATGCATTTTGCCAAACGGCCGCACAATTTTTAGCGGCGGCTGCCCAAGCCTTGCCAAAACATTTTCCAGCGCCGCGAAAAACCCTGCCGTCGCGTCATCGAACGGATTGCTCGCCAGCACCCCCAGCGCTAGCCGGCCAATGCCGTGCATCTGGCACCAAAGCGCCGGCTTGATCGCCAGCAACAAATTCCGTCCCGGCAAGTAGACCGCTTCGTCCGGTGTGGCTGCATTGGGAATCTGCTGTCCCGTCAAGCTCCAATGGCCCGTATACAAATCCGCCAGCGGCAGTTGCAGCGTCACCAGCGGCGCCAACCGATCTGAAGCGACCGCCGCCAAGTATTTTTCCAGCGATGCTAACTCCGCTGCCTGCCAGCTCAGTCCGCACTGGACATAAAACGGTTGCACCGTTTCTTTTTGATCCAGCAAATGCGAAACGAGAATCGCACTATCCAACCCACCGCTTACGAGAACGCCAATCGTTGCCATGGCTCGAAATATAGCAGAAGGTCTACGGCGCAGGCAGTTCTAGCGGCGGCGGCGCATCCCCAGTCGGCGGATAAAAACTGCGCGGTCCCGGCTGCGGCACAATCGTTCCCGGCGGAATGGTTGTGGGCTGCGGTCCCACAATCACTGGTCCCGAACTCGGGGGTCCAGCGACCGATGGCACTCCGCCCAGCCGCGCCTGGATTTTTGCCAGCATTTCTTGCTCCAGCGCATGATCGCGTCCATCGGGTTTGATCGGAATCCAGCCGCCGGTAACTGCTCGTGGACCGTTTGGTCGGGCTGGATCGCCTGGAATGCGGTGCGGATCGGGATCAAACTCGGTATCTCGCGGCAGCGACGTATCGTACCGGAACGTCGATGCCCCGGCCGAACCGCTAATCGGATGTGGCACGTCCTCTAATTCTTTCGTCACTGTCACTTCGACAAGATAACCATTCCCATGCGGGTCTGGAATCACACGCACAAAGCCGCGACGCCGAATCGATTGCAGCGTGCTCTCCAACCGCTCGTGGAAATTGACTGAATCTTTTCGCCACGGTTCCAGCAGCGTGGCTCCCGAAACCGGAAACGTGTCGATCCGTCCTTCCGTCTGCACGTCGCTCACAAGCTTGACCCGATCTTCCTGATCGATTTGAAAATAGTCGTCCACCACGTCGACGATTTGATCCCACATGAAATCACGATTGACTGCCGGCACTAAAATCGTGTTGTTCGGCACCGCCGGGCCGATCACGACCGCTTGACCCGGTCCCGCCACCCCAGTTTCCGCAAGCGGAATCGAACCCGGCGCCGGCACCACCAACGTCGTTGGCGGCGGTACGACCGGTTGCGCGGCCGGCCCGAACCGGCTAAATGATCCACAGCCGGCAAGCGCCAGCAGCAGCGTCACGGTAATGGGCGACATCAGTCGCAATACATCCGTGGGCGACAGAATTGTGATCAAACGAAATCGGCGCATGAAATGGCTATGCAATGGACAAAACGTCAATCTCCTGGCTCTCGCAGCCAGTGATCGAGTCCTAGGCCGAATGGCCAACCATCTGAAAAGATCGGCGAAATGGGCCGCAAGTGTCCTGGAAACCCCGCCAGCCTGCAAGATGAGCTGTTGAAAACGCCAATTAGCGCCCTTTCCCGGCCGGCCCAGTTTTCATGGCCGCCATGCGCTGCTAGCAGTTTGGAACTTTTTCGGCGGCCCCAGCGTCTGAATCGATAGGCCATCCAGCCCACATGTTTCCAAGACGACCGCCCAGCGGCTTGCTCGGCCAAAACCACAGGAGCTCAGTTATGAACCGTATTGCGCGCCACCAAATCTTGGCTGCATTGCTGATGATTTCCGCAATCTGTTTGCTTGCGTCCATTGCCAGCGCTCAGGGCGTCCTCATTAACGTGAATTCTAACGAACAGGTCATGCTGCCGCGTCCACCGATCATCATCGCGCCGTACCCGCCCGGTTTGTGGCGTCGCCCGCGCCCCCAACTTGAGCAATCCAGCTACAAAATCAAACAGTTAGACGTGAACCTAAAACTCGACGGCCAGGTAGCCCGCGTCCAAACTACCCAATCGTTCGTGAACACCGGCAATCGCCCGATGGAAGTTTGCTTCGTATTCCCGTTGCCGTATGACGGGGCGGTAGATCAACTCACCTTTCTAATCGACGGCCAGGAATATCCGGCCAAGCTGCTCGATGCCAAAGATGCGCGCCGCATGTACGAGGAAATCGTCCGCAAAAATCAGTACCCCGCTTTGCTGGAATGGGTGGGCACGGGCCTGTTTAAAACCAGCGTCTTTCCTGTGCCCCCCGGCGCGGAGCGCAAAGTAATGGTGCGTTATTCGCAGCTCTGCCGCCAATGGGACGGACTGACCGACTTCATCTTCCCGCTGTCCACCGCCAAATACACGTCGCAGCCCATCGAAGAAATCAAGTTCCAGGCAGCCATCGAAAGCGAAACCGAAATCAAAAACGTCTACAGTCCCAGTCATCAAGTCCAAATCAAACGTCCCGACGACCGCCATGCCGTCATTAGTTACACGGCAAAGAACTCGATCCCTTCCGACGACTTTCGATTGTTTTACGATGTCGGCAAAGGCCTCGTAAGTTCGCGCGTCCTCAGCTACCGGCCTGATCCGAACGACGATGGCTATTTCCTCCTGCTAGCCAGTCCCGAAATTAAATCCGCTGATACCCAACCCGCCAAAAAAACGGTGGTGCTGGCCATCGATCGTTCCGGGAGCATGAGCGGCGAAAAAATCGAGCAAGCCAAAGCCGCAGCCAAATTCGTCATCGACCATTTGCACGAGGGCGACCTGTTCAACCTCGTTGCCTACGACAGCGAAGTGCAAAGCTGGCGACCCGAGCTGCAAAAGTTCGACAACGACACGCGCAAAGCCGCACTCGGCTTTGTCGAAGGCATTTACGCCGGCGGAAGCACCAACATCGCGGGCGCCCTTGCCACGGCATTAGGGCAACTGCACGACGCCAATCGGGCCAATTTCGTAATCTTCCTGACCGATGGCATTCCCACCGTCGGCGAAACCAACGAAAGTAAAATTGTCGCCGCAGCTAAAACCAATAACACCGCTCACGCCCGAATTTTTGATTTCGGCGTCGGATACGATGTCAACAGCCGTCTGTTGGATAAACTGGCCAGCGAAAACTTCGGCCTTACCGAATATGTCCGACCCAATGAAAACATCGAGTGCTCCGTCGCGGCTCTCTATACCCGCATCAGCTCGCCCGTGATGACAGGCGTAAAGCTCTCCGTCGATGTCGACGGCGCTAAGCCCGAAGACGCAGCAGCAGTAAATCGTGTCTATCCCAAGGACGTCGTCGATCTATTTGCCGGCGAGCAACTTGTCGTCGTTGGCCGCTACAAAAAACCAGGCGCCGCCAAAATCACCATCGCAGGTCATGTGGGCCGTGGCGACGGAACTGATAGCCAGCCCGACGAACATTTTAATTTCCCCGTCATCCTGGTCGAACACAGTAGCGACCAGTCGCAATCTTTCATCGAAAAACTATGGGCCGTACGTCGAATCGGTGAAATCCTCGACCAGATCGATCTCACAGGCCAGAACGACGAACTTGTAAAAGAACTGGTAACACTCTCACTCAAGCACGGCATTATGACGCCGTACACATCATTTTTGGCCGACGAGAATTCTCGTAGCGATCTGTCAACCGAAACAAAAGCCGCGGGCGACCGACTAAAAGAATTCGACCGTTATGCCGACGGTCAGCAAGGCGTAGAACAGCGTGCCGCGAAGCACGTGCTGCAACAGATGAATCAACCCGCCGCTGCATCGCCGATTGCGTTAGGCAAAAGTCTTGCAGGCGGGGTTAGCGGTTCTATTGTCGATGTTTCAAGTGCGCCTGGCGCAGCTTCGGCTCACCAAGTTCCGGGGATTGAGGCAAAACAGTTCTATGGCGCCGTAGCAGCGAGCAAAGACGACGAAACAAAAGTCGTGCAAAACATCCGCCAAATCGGCCGCAAAGCTTTTTTCTGCCGCGGCGAAAGCTGGATCGACTCCGCCGTAACACCCGATCTGGAAAAAAACATCGTCAAGGTAAAAAGATTCAGCCCCGACTACTTTCAGCTGATCGACAAACACGGCACCGACGTCGCTAAGTATCTATCGATCGACGAGCCGCTGACCCTTGAACTAGACGGCCAAGCGTACGAAATCCAGTAGATTGCCGAGGCCTTCGGAGATTGCCTTTTGCGCACAGCCTTCCGCATACCGTCTTCCGCATACCGCTCAATCAAACATCGAATCCATGCCCAGCCGCGTCTTCAATTCCTCGAACTGCTTTTGATATTCTTCGCTGGAAGAATGCACGTGCTCGGCTTCAGTGATGAACTTCATCTGGTCGTTGCAGTGCACTTTGCGATCACGCAGTACGTCTTCAAAACCGTTCAGATCTTGTCCGTAGGCAATCAGCAACTTATGCTCGTCGAACTGCACTTCCAGCGGCACATGCGGATTGAGCACCGCAATTCCCGTGCATCCGTCGTTCAGCAGCAAATCTTCATAATCGTACAGCGTGCTTTTCAGCACCGGCAGGTCGATATGCTCGCGGTATAAATCGACATGCCCTTTGGAATTCGGATTATGGCTCGTCTCCAACACCACGTCGACTACCGTCCCCAGCGGGTCGAGTAATTCCAGAAACGTTTCGAACAACTCTTCCTTGGTGGCTGCCGCCATCAGCACCGGCACGCGAACCTTCGTTTCCTCGTCCGCAAAGCAATCGTGTCGATAACCCTGGCTGGGAATAACCTGCAAATCAAACGAAGGGCGAACCGCGTCGGTCAGTTCAAAACTGCCGTACCGACGGACCTTCAGGTGCGCTTCAAGCTGCTCTTCACTAAGCCGCTCGAAGCTGCTTCCCGTGTGCGGCATAGTGCCGTCGCGAAAAACATTTCTGAAAACGCGCTTCAAAAAACCCATCGGCGATTGCTTTCTTCGCTGCCTAAGTAAATCTCACCGCCGCGGCGTAGGTCTGTGGGATGTCCGCCTGCGGCTAACACACAGCTAACCAAACTTAGATTACGACTTGCCAGCGGGAGGCCGCAGTTGGATAAGTTCTGCCTTTGCCCGGAGACCTTGTCGATAAGACCGGAAAAATCTGCCCTTGGTTCGAAACACGCGATTGTGCGGCGCCCCTAGTTAGTTTAGCACCGCCATCGCGCAGTCGCTTTCCGGCAACATGCTTTCACACAGCGAAACTTATTGCCCAGCGTGAAGATGTACCGACGACGAAAGATTTAGGGGCGCAAAGTCGCTGCTTTTTCGCTGTAGTTCGGCCCCACGTACAGCGAAATCAACGTTGTGGCTCACAGCCGATTCGAGTATTGGTAGGGCCATTAAGATTAGCTGAACAGCCTGTACCGCAATCTTGTATCGCCCCTCCATCACACGTTGAATTTGCACAACATGCGATCTTCCAACAGAAGTTGCTTCTGCGCAACATCGTTTCTCGCAATATTCCTCGCGGCCTGCAGCGACCAGCACGCGCCTCGATTGTCAATTAGCGCCGATTCGCCACAATCCGTGCCATCCGCCTCCGTCCTAACCCAAACAGAAGCCACGCCAATTTCCACGCCCAGCCCGTCGCAGTCTTTAACCGCGACATCCGCCTGGGGCAACGGCGCACCAGGGACGTCCACGCAAATCGATCCCGCCGCCATCTCCGCCAAGGGCGATCCCCGTGAGTGGTGGGAAGCAGTCTACGCATACGGTACAAAGATCGGCTGGTGCCACACACAATTCAGCGACCTCGAGCAGGACGGTCGAAAACTCGCCAAAATCGACTATCAAAACCACATCTCCGTCGATCGCCAAGGCCAACAGACTGTGATCGACATCACCACCGGCAGCATTGAAACGCCGGAGGGAGAACTACTCAATTTCCACACCGAAATGAAGTCTGGCGCCAGCAACGCACAAACCATCGGCCATGTCGCCGATGGTCAGCTCAAGTTGGAAACAATCACTGAAGGCAAAACCACATTAGAATCGTTTCCCTGGTCCCCCGGCACTTTGGGCTTCAGCGCCGCAGAACAGTCGCTGGCCGCTGCCCCTTTATTGCCCGGCGGCCGCCGCAGTTTGCGCGCGCTTATGCCGGCCACGAATGAAGTCGTCGTCATCGATCTGGCAGCCGACAAATACGAACCGACATCGCTTGTCGATCACACTGAGGACTTGCTGCGAATCAATAGTACCATCGCACTGCCAATCCAGGCGGGCAACGATTCTCCGCCGGTCATTCATTCACAACTCTGGACCAACCATGAAGGGCAAGTTCTGAAAACTGCGCTCATGGCCCTCCACCAGGAAACCTATCGCACTACAAAATCCGTAGCGCTCGCCCAATCCGGTTCCAGGCGATTGGATTTGGTGATCGACAATACAGTCCCAGTCGCCCAATCGCTTGCCGATCCGCATGGCACCAATCGCATCAAATACCGAGTCCGCTTGGCAAGCGACGATCCCGCCAAAGCGTTTTATTCGGGCGGCTCGCAAGAAGTGACCTCGCTCGATTCACACACGGCGGAAATCACCGTGCGCCGAATCGATTTATCATCGAATTCGAATCCGTCGATCGCCCTGCCCATGGCGCCGTCTCGTCTCCCATCCGGCGACGATCGCGCCCCGAACAACCTCATTCAAAGCGACGACGATCAGGTTCTGGCCCTCGCCAAAGCAGTGTCCCCAGACGAAACCGACTCCGGGAAGCTGGCCGTTGCGCTGGAAAAGTACGTCAACCAATTCGTCACGTTAAAAAACTTTTCACAAGCCTTCGACACCGCTGCTGAAGTGGCTCGCCACCGCGAAGGCGATTGCACGGAACACGCCGTATTATTGGCGGCTCTTGCCAGGGCACGTGGAATTCCTGCCCGTGTAGTGATCGGCCTCGTTTATCAGACCGACACCCAAAGCTTCGTCTACCACATGTGGAATGAGTTGTGGATCACCGATCGCTGGGTGCCGATGGATGCCACGCTTGGCCGCGGTGGCATCGGCGCAGCCCATCTTAAGCTGACCGATTCGAATCTCGCCGGCGCCCAGGCCTACAGCTGCTTTCTGCCCGTCGCCCAAGTTATCGGCCAATTAAAGATCGAAATTCTAGAAGTCGAGTGATGAAGCAATGGTCATTGGCGCCGGCTGCAATCCCTAACGCCCAATGTTCCGCTCGCGGCCAAGCATCTACGCCGCGTGCGGTTCAGCAGCGACTTCAACGCCGGCAGTTTAATGCGTGTCGGGGGTGAAAATATACCCGTCGAACATGAAGGGCGAGTTCAAATCTGGAATCGGCTTAACGCCCCAGCTTTCGCCCGGCGTTCCAAAAATGTTCATCGGTTCAATCGTAATCGGCCGCGGCACAAACGGCGCCGGTAGCGGCCGCTGATCGAACGACTCATCCGGCCGATCGAGGGTTTCGCTCGGGCTGATGTATCCTGCCTGCTGCACAGGATATTTGCTCTCTTCACCCTTGCCCGCGCGCATCGCAACAGTGACCACAGGCTTTTGGGGATGATTCGCACTCGTCGTGGCAGTTTCTGTCCCAACCGTCTTTTGCAACTGTGCCAGTTCCGCTTCGGCGCTCTTCAAACGATTCATCACATCATGCATTTGTGCATCGCACTCGCCGCGCAATCGATCCGCCTCAGCCTGCAGACCCGCCGCTTCCAAATGATAAATGGCCTGCAACATGTGATCCATCCGTTCGACCTCGTCGACCATCGGACGCACCCCTTCGCCTGTCGTCGGCAAAAAACCAGCCGGCGGCGACAACGCAGCAGCCGCGAAATTCGGATACATAATCGTTGGTATGCACGTCGGAGCAGTTACCATCGGCATAGATGGCAAATATGTAGCAGTAAACTCGGGCATCACCGGAGTTGCCCCATCGTCTAAGCTACAACTCGGTGCCTGATGCCATGCATTTGCAGCAGCACCGGGCGTCGAATACACAGGTTGCGGAGCCGGGACAATGACGCATTGCACTGAAGAACCGTTGGCAATCCTGTGCAAAGACGATGGCGATGCGGGGCTTTCATCACCGACGATGGACCATGCAGCAACCTCGGCTCCGGCCCTCGCTCCAAAATCGGATGATGGGCTGTACAACCGCGGCGGTGGCCCAATATTTAATATCATCGGCGCAGCGGCGCTCGAATGCGGTTCGGTAGACGCATTGCATTGGCAAGTCGCTCCCGGCGGACATAACTGGCACGTAGCTGTCGGCGGGCACGACTGGCACGGCTGTTCGTCATCTTTCGATTGTTGCACACCTCGATCGTCATACCCGATGAGCGACAGATCGTTGGATAAACCATCCACATCGGCGCGAACCGCGGCCACAAACATTGACCAAACAAGTAACGCCCAAAACACCACCGCTATTTGCTTCCGCCACATGGGACAGCCTCCTGATTCCCCTGAATAAATCCGTGAAAAGATTGGCAGCGCTGGCGGTTGCCAGCCTGCTTTATGTTGCGCAAAAAGGCGCGGAAGAATAACCGCTTCCCTAAAACGATACAATGCCGATTTACACGCCAGCACCCGACACCGCCTTGAACCCTCTCCCTTGGGCCAAAGGGCAGATTGGGGATGTCGGTCCTGTCCGCTCGGAGCTTAGCAGTTTACTCCGGTAAAGAAAAATCCGCGATGAAGAGCTGGCTGGTGTGATCCTCCGTGCGATTGCTGGTCCACATCAACTTGGAGCCGTCGGGAGAGAAGACTGGCAAAACGTCCGCTGCCGGATGATCAGTAATTCGACAGATGTGACCGGGTTCGATTTTACCATCGACAATTTCGTATTTCAACAGCCACAGATCGTAGTTCGGCGTAGCGTGCGGATCGGAATGGTCCGCGCCGGTCCAAATAATATACGGCAGCGTCGGATGCCAATAGGGCGCCCAATTCACGCCCACATTATCCGTTAACGCCGTGTCGTTCGTGCCGTCAAAACCGATCACGTGCAATTGCAGATAGCCTTCCTTTTTCCGATCGCTGCGATACACCACAAACTTGCCGTCCGGCGAAGTAAACGGTCCGCCATTGTAGCCCGCGAAATTCGACAATTGCCGCACGTTCGCGCCGTCGGCATCCATCACGTAAATGTTCGGGTTTCCGCCGCGATCGCTGCAAAACACAATGTGTTTTCCATCCGGTGTGTAGGCGCATTCTGCGTCGTAACCTCGCGAATCCGTTAGCCGCCGCAAAATGTGACCATCCAAATCGGCCGAAAATATTTCCAGCCACGGATCAAAATCCCATTGATACCGCCGATGCCGTCCCGTCCGCGCGTCATCTTCATCCTGTTTCTGCTGCGCCGCTTCTGTATCCGATAAATTGGGATCCAAATGGCTGCTGGCAAAAATGATGCTCTTCCCATCCGGCGCAAAAAAACTGCACGTCGTCCTCCCCCGACCCGTGCTCACCATTTTCGGTTTAGTCGCCGCTCGGCTATCCAACTTCAACGTGTAAATCTGATAAAACATGTAATTCCGCGGCACGCCTTGAAAAATGATCGTTTTGCCGTCGGGCGAAAAATAACCTTCGCCAGCCTTGGCAAAATCCTCACTCGTGGTCAGCTGCCGAATGTTTTTTAAATATTTGTTTTCCACAGGTGCAGGGGCCGCCGACGATTCGGCCAACTGCGCCGGCAACGCCCCAGTGGAATCAGCCGCTAGAACCGCTCGCGGCAAACACACGAGAGCAATCAGCAGCGCCCCGAAATAATCCCTCAAAAGTATTTTCATGTTCCTTCCAGACTCGAAGCGAAAACGGTGTCCACGAAGTCATCGCCATCCATTATAAATACGATCATACCATCGGACGCCAGGCGACCGGGCGCCAGACCACCAGATAATACTTAAACACCCAGACACCGCTCTCATGAAAATTTACACAAAAAACGGCGACGCCGGCGAAACCGGCCTGTTCGCTGGCCCGCGGGTCCGCAAAGACGATTTGCGAATCGAAGCCTACGGCACCGTCGACGAGCTAAATGCCGTGCTCGGCTTGGCCCGTAGCCATTCGACCGTCGCCGCTCGAGAAAAATTGCCCGTCGAAATCGACGCGCTGTTGACCGGCATCCAGCATACATTGTTTGATTTAGGTTCGGAGCTCGCTACGCCCGATCCAAAATCGCGCGGCACAAACTTCGTCACTGCCAAGCAAATCGAATCGCTCGAGCAGGCCATCGATCGCTTTGAATCTCAACTGCCGCCGCTGAAAAATTTTATTCTCCCCAGCGGCACACCCGGCGCCGCCTGGCTGCATTTGGCCCGCACCGTCTGCCGCCGTGCCGAACGTCGTGTCGTAACTTTAACGCAGCGCGAAACCGGAAAACTATCGCCCGAAATTCTGATCTACCTAAACCGTTTGAGCGATTTATTGTTTGTACTGGCCCGCGCGGTCAACCAATCCGCCGGACAACCGGACGTGCAATGGCAGAAAACCCGTTAATGGGGGTTCGACCTTTACTCTGCTTGCTTGGCCCGTTACCTTGATGACAAGTTTTCACGCTTTGACCAGCTTGTTTTGCTGATCTCGACCTCCGCCATTCTTAAACTTCTCAATCGGCGATATGAAAAAGATTGAAGCCATTATCCGGCATTTCAAACTGGAAGATGTAAAAACCGCGCTGACCGAACAGGGCGTGCTGGGGATGACTGTCTCCGAAGTTCGTGGTTTCGGCCGCCAAAAAGGACATGTCGAAATGTACCGCGGCACCGAATACGCAGTCGATTTTGTGCCCAAAGTCAAAATGGAAGTTGTCGTTGCCGACGATCTGATGCAAAAAACACTGGGCACCATCATGCAAGCCGCTCAAACCGGTCAAATCGGCGACGGCAAAATCTTCGTCTACGATCTCGTCACAGCAGTGCGAATAAGAACCGGCGAAACCGGCGACGAAGCCGTCTGAGGTACACGAGCGATGGGAGTGGGAGTGCAGATTTTCAAGCGCGGCGTATATTTATCAGTGGAAATATAAGGCCCGACGTTCCACACTTCGCACTCCACGTTCCGTCTTTGAACATGCCTCCCGCCCCGCTGCTTCGTCCCACCGTGCTGGCCGCCAAAGATTGGCTCGCCCAAGAACGCGCCAAACTAAAACAGCAGCATGACGCTGGCTCGCCAGGCATCCAAGTTTGCACCCGCCTTACCGACATGCTCGACCATGTCGTGCTCGACCTATACCAGTCCGCACTCGACGATCTCCCTTCAGCAGATAAATCCCTGCTGCAATCGGAAGTCTCTCTCGTGGCCCATGGCGGTTACGGCCGTCGTGACGTGGCCCCGTATTCCGACGTCGATCTCATGCTGCTTTGTGCGCCGAAAGCCGCTCGCAAAATCGCGCCCTTGGCCAAACGCCTACTGCACGATCTGTACGACGCAGGCCTCATTCTCGGCCAAAGCGTGCGTACTATTTCCGAAGCCTGCAAGCTCGGACTGAAAGATCCCACCATTTTCACTTCGCTTGTGGAGTCGCGCTTGCTCACCGGCAGCGAGCCGCTCTTCCTCCGCTTTCAAACCAAATTTCAGACACAAGCCCGCCGCCACTGGCGCCGCTTGGTGCGCGACATTGAAGACTCCCGGCGCCAGGAGCGCGAACGCTTCGGCGAAACGGTTTACTTGCTGGAACCAAACGTCAAACGCTCTCCCGGCGGTTTGCGCGACATCCAATTGATGCGTTGGGTCGGCTTCGCCCGTTACGGCGAAGCCACGCCCGACGGTCTGCTGCTCCTCGACGAGCTATCTAAAGAAGATGAACAGTCGCTGCGGCGCGCTTTGGAATTCTTGCTGCGCGTCCGCAACGAATTGCACTTCTACGCGCAAAAAGAACAGGACGTGCTCGGCCGCAGCGAACAGGTTCGCGCAGCCAAGGTGTTCGGCGCCACGGCCGCGCAAGGAATGCTCGAAGTCGAAGTGTTTATGCGCGAGTATTTTCGCAACACCCACGCGGTCCAGCAGGTGACGGCGCGATTCTTGGAAGGCGCCCAGCCTTGGACGAGGCTTGCCGAGGTATTTTCTCCACTGCTCAGTTATAAAGTCGATGGAGATTTTCGCGTCGGACCCAAGCGGATCAGCGCCACTCCCGCCGGCCTGGAGAAACTGCAAGGCAACTTAACGGAAATCCTGCGCCTTGCCGATCTGGCAAACACGCGCAACAAACGCATTGCCCACGGCACTTGGGAAGCCGTTCATCGCGCTGCCCCGCAATTGCCCGACGTCGTCACACCGGAGTCGGCCGATCGCTTCTTATCAATCCTCGAACAGCCTGCTCGTCTTGGCGAATTACTCCGCAACTTGCACGCCCTCGGCGTACTGGAACACGTGATTCCGGAATTTGCCCATGCGCGCTCGCTGCTGCAATTCAACGAATATCACAAGTTCACCGTCGACGAACATTGCATCCGCGCCGTCGAGGCCGCCACTTCTTTCGCCGATACTCTAACACCCTGGGGCGAAGTGTATCGTTCCATCAAACCCAAAAACATGCTTCACCTGGCCCTTTTAATTCACGACTTGGGCAAGGGCTACGTTGAAGACCATAGCGATGTCGGCCTGCGCATCGCCGGCGAAACCGCCCAGCGGCTCGGTCTGCCCGATCATGACGCGGAAGCTTTGAAATTCCTCGTGCATAAGCATCTCGTGATGTCGCATCTGGCGTTTCGCCGCGACACCAGCGACGACCAACTCATCGTGCGTTTTGCAGTCGACGTCGGCTCGGCGGAAATCTTGCGGATGCTGTTCGTTCTCACCTGTGCCGATTTGGCGGCCGTCGGCCCTGGGGTCCTTAACTCCTGGAAAGGTGAAGTGCTCAGCAATTTATATGTTCGCACAATGCTGCATTTGTCCGGCGATTCTCCTTCGCTGGTCGCCGACGATTGTCGCGCTGATGTCCAATCTCTGCTTCAGCACGAAGAGCCCGCCGACTGGTTCATCCCGCAGACCGAAGCCCTGCACTCATCCTATTTGATGAACACTTCGCCCGAACAAATTGCCGACGAACTGCGGCGCCTCCGCCGCTTAGGCCGCGGCGATGTCGAAGTCTGGCATCGCTATCTGCCGGAAACCAAAACCGTCGAATACACCATCGGTACTTACGAAGACATCGCGCCCGGTGTATTCCACAAGTTAACCGGGGGCTTCACCAGCGCCGGCCTGCAAATTCTCTCGGCTGATATCAACACGTTGGCCGACGGGTTAGTGTTCGACCGTTTTCACGTGCAAGATCCCGATTATGCCGACCAGCCGCCCCTCCAGCGCATGAACGACGTCGAACGTCGCTTGAAGGAATCGCTCCATTCCGACGACCCGCCCGCGTTCCGCCGCTTGTGGCGCACCGGCCAACAGTCCGCTAGCGATGCCCTGCAGGTCTTGCCAACTCAAGTACGATTGGACAACAGCACCTCGGAACGTTTTACCATTGTCGATGTGTTCGCGGCCGACCGCATGGGCTTGCTCTACACCATTTCTCGAACCCTATTCGAGCAAGGCCTCTCGGTATCGCTCGCGAAAATCGGCACCTATCTGGATCAGGTCGTCGACGTTTTTTATGTCACCGATCAAAGTGCCCGCAAAGTCGAGGACGATCAGCAGCTGCATCGCATTCGAGAGGCATTGCTGGCAGCAATAAAAAATCTCCAGCAAGAAGGATGAACAACTCATCCTCTTCCATGGGTATAGGCCGAAGGTCCGCTGCGACGGGGCCGGGGTAAGGTGGTGCCGAACTGCTCCCTATCACAACCTCTCGCCACGCAAAATGCGCACCAGCAGGCGCTCATCAATCCGGCCCCGGAATCGTTCCCGGCCATAAATAAACACCACCGGTACGCAGTCGGTGTAAAGTTGACGTAGTTGAGAATCACCATCGATGTCGATTTCCTGCACAGCCAGTCCGTGCTTTTCCAGCGCCGCTTTCGCTTCATCGCACAAACAGCAACCGCGCCGGGTATACATCGTCACATCGCACTTAGGCATGAAGACGCTCCAGAATACTGCTTCTTGAAGAAGTTGTCTGATTGCACCGCGGATTTAAGATTACGTCGATCGGAAACATCCACGGCCTTCCTGCGATCTTTGATATGACAGTACACTAAATCATAATGAATCGAACAGCGCTAATATAATCGCGCCAGTCATCTCTAAACCGCTGCAAAAACCACGCTTGCAGCGTTACTAATGTCGCAGTTTAAACAGAATACCCGGCGAGCCATCTCGAATCGGCCGGAAGAGACGCCAATTACAGCGCCCCGCATTCACATTGTAGCCGGAGTGTTACTGATCGTCGGCTCGATTTTTTTAATCTATTGGCCGGCCATTCACGGCGGTTTCGTCATGGACGACGATCTTCTATTAACCGACAACCCGCTGATCAAAGCGCCCGACGGCTTATCCCGCATCTGGCTAACTCGCGAGTCCCTGGATTACTGGCCCGTATCCAACAGCAGCATTTGGCTGCAGTGGCGATTATGGGGAATAAATCCGCCAGGCTACCACGTGATCAATTTGCTGCTGCACATTGCGGATTGCTTGCTCATCTGGCTGCTGCTAGCGCGGCTGGCAATTCCGGGCGCATTTTTGGTCGCGCTGCTGTTTGCCGTCCATCCCGTCAACGTCGAAAGCGTCGCTTGGATTTCACAACATAAAAATCTGCTCTCGCTGCTGTTTTTTCTTCTGTCGATATTGTCGTTTCTGAAATCGCAAGGATCGCTCAATCGCTGGTACGCCTTGAGCCTTATTGCTTTCACGTTAGCCATGCTCAGCAAAGGCTCCGTGGCGATCTTGCCGCTCGCTCTGCTGCTAATCATCTGGTGGCAAAAAGAACGGATTACAATCCAGAATATTTACCAGACCGCACCTTTTTTCGCGGTGGCAATCGTCTTCACCCTCGTCAACATCTGGTTTCAAACTCACGGCTCAGAAACAGCCATCCGCACCGCTACGTTTGCGCAGCGCCTGGCAGGCGCCGGTGCAGTCCCGTGGTTTTACTTGTGCAAGGCACTTATTCCGGTCAATCTGGTATTTGTCTATCCGCAATGGAACATCCAAGTAAGCAATCCGCTCTGGTGGCTGCCACTGGTAGCGCTTATCGCAGTAACCATCCTGCTGGTGCGACTCTCCGGCTCGACGAAAACTCCCTGGGCCCGAAATCTCTTGTTCGCATGGGGGTTTTTCTGCATCGCGCTCCTGCCTGTCCTCGGCTTCGTCGATGTCGGCTATATGAAATATTCCTTGGTCGCCGACCACTACCAATACATCGCTCTGATCAGCGTGATCACTCTGTTCGCCGCCGCGGGATACTACCGGCATAGCCAGGCGCCCCCAGCAACTAAAACTGCGTTCAAAATATGCGCGGCATTTGTGGTCGGAGTCTTAGCGTTCCTAACCTGGCGCCAAAGTCAGCTCTACGCCAACTCCATTAGGCTGTATGAGGCCACACTGCAACAAAACCCGTCATCATGGTTAATCCAAACGAACTTGAGCATCGATTTAGCCGATGCCGACCGCATCAACGAAGCAATCTCGCACGCCCAAGAAGCGCTGCGGCTTAATCCAAATTATCCCGAGGCGCACAATGCCCTCGGCTTGGCGCTGTTCAAGCGCAACGAGCCCGATGCAGCCATGCAGCAATACAAACAGGCCCTTTCGCTCCAGCCGAATTTTGCCGAAGTCTACTGCAACATGGGAGCGGTTTTGGCAAAGCAAGGTCAAACGGCCCAGGCCATCGAGAATTTGCGGCATGCCATCGATCTCAAATCCGATTTGTTCCAAGCTCACTGGTATTTGGCCCGCGCATTGGCTAGCACCGATCAACTGCCAGAATCGCTCGATCATCTCCAAATCGCAGCACAACTGCATCCAGGGTTTGTCGAAGCCGAAATGAACATGGCCCGCATCTTGAATACCATGGGACGCTCCCAGGACTCCCTGGTTCATTACGAAAATGCACGACGACTGAAACCGAATTTGCCTGATGTCTACTCCGGTCTGGCAACGGTCTATGCGGAAATGAATCGTCCGAATGAAGCTATAGCCGCCGCACAAATCGGATTGGATCTGGCTCGCTCTGCTGGTCAGGTACAATTGGCGGAGCAGCTCGACGTTTGGCTCAGAGAATACTGCAAGCAGCAAGCCGCTACTCCCGTAAAAAATCGCTAATCGCATGGCCAAACGCGAAAAAAACGAAAATCGCAACGTCCAGGCACCCACGCACAGCGATCAACCGCAGACCATTCAGAATATTTGTCCATCGCGCCGCCTGATTCTAGCCGGCATCGCGGCCATCACGATTGCCACAGCCTTCCGGTCATCGCCAAAATCCGAATTGCTGGTTGGCTTACAACAATCGCGGAGTTCTGCTCTTCAAAGCCGGCCAGGTCGATGCCGCGATTGCCAGCTATAAAAAACCCTCGAAATCGACCCCAATATTATCGAAGCGCACAACGATTTGGGCGCAGCATTGGCGAAGCAGGGTAACTCTCAAGCCGCCATCGATAGCTACCATCAGGCACTAAAAATCAAACCCGACGACGCCGAAGCGCATGACAACCTGGGCTTTGCATTAGCGAAAACAGGCTCGCCTGATGAAGCCCTAAAAGAACTGCAAACGGCATTACAACTCAAAGCCGACCTGCCCGAGGTCAACAAGATGCCTCTCCACCGCCGGTCAAAGACAAACCCGGTCCTTAAGAGCCATCATCCACGTTTCGAAGCATCGACGTTTCGAAATCATCGATATCGCCAAATGCACCACAATGCTCGCACCCCGTCCGTCCAGCGTATTTTTTTCCCTTCCTCGCGAGTTCGGCCGCGGTAACGAATCGGCCGTTCCACAATCCGAATGCCGGGAATCTTCGCAATCCGCGCGCTCAACTCGATTTCGATTCCAAAACGGTCCTCAATCAGTTGGTCTTCGATCTGTTCCAAAACCTCGCGTCGCAGCACCTTGTAACACGTCTCCACGTCCGTTAACCGCTGACCCATCACCCGATTAAAGAACCACGTGATCAATCGGTTCGCCATCCGTCGATTGCGCAAAATCACACAGTCGGAGCCGGGTAAAAAACGACTGCCGTAAACGACGTCGGCCGTCCCGCTCACCAAGGGTTCCACCAGTGCTGTGTAATCCGCTGGGTCATATTCCAAATCGGCATCCTGCACAATTACGGCGGTACCGCGCGCTAAAGCAAAGCCCCGCCGCAATGCCGACCCCTTTCCACTATTCTTCGGCTGGCAAAACACCCGTACTCGCGGCAACCCTTCCAGCCGTTTTAGAACTTCCTGCGTTCCATCGGTGCTGCCGTCGTCCACGATCACAATTTCGCAGTCCGCGCTCGCCGCACGAATCTGGGCAAAAATCCGTTCCACCAGTCCAACTTCGTTGTACACCGGCATCACAACCGATAGTTGCGCAAGCGCAGGCTCCTGCTTCGTCAAATCGTTAGGCATCATCGCTCCGGCAGTGGCCTCATTTTCAAACGGCATAAAGCAGCCCACTTAAAAATTGCTGCCAATACCGTAATAGGCCCTTGGTCTCATCGAAAGGCCAGCTGACGCTCCCATCATCCCTTAACCACCCCAGTCTTGCCTAAAATAACGGCCCCGGCATAAGATTAGCTAGTAACTTAGCTGATTTCTTGTTATCGTCGTTAGGGGATTATTCCGAACCGTTTACTGGAAGTTTTTGACCCAGAAGGGGCCAGCCCGGCTTAATGGCGCGCACCTGGGGGCTTTTCCATGGTCGCGGTCAGTGTCGATAAATTTCTGGAGCAACTCGAGCGCAGCGGTCTTGTTGAAAAAGACCAGCTCGAAAAGGCGTTAGCCGAAATTGAACGCCAATCCGCACCCCCGCAATTGGGTGCAGAATCGCTCGCTCCACCATGCGAGCCAACCGACACCCAATCCCTTTCCCAAAAGCTGGTTGCCGCCAAACTCATAACCTCCTGGCAGCGCGATCAGCTCCTGGACGGCAAATACAAAGGTTTCTTTCTGGTCGGCAAAAAATATAAGTTACTCGGCCATCTCGGCACCGGGGGCATGAGCAATGTATACCTCGCCGAGCACAGCAAAATGCAGCGGCTTGTGGCCATCAAGCACCTGCCGCCAAGTCGCGTTAACGATTCGTCTTATTTAGAACGCTTCTATCTCGAGGCTCGAGCCGCCGCCAAGCTCGATCACAAAAACATCGTCCGCGCCTACGACATCGACCACGATCAAGAAAACAATAAAAGCAATCACTTCTTGATCATGGAATATGTCGAGGGCCGTGATCTCCAAACCCTCGTTAAAGAAGTCGGCCCGCTCGATTACGATACCGCTGCCGATTACATCCGACAGGCCGCCGAAGGTTTGGAACATGCCCATAATGCCGGACTTATTCACCGCGACATCAAACCGGCCAACTTACTCGTCGATCAGCGTGGCGTCGTAAAAGTGCTCGATATGGGCTTGGCCCGCTGGGAAGACGACACGAAAGTCGCCTCGCTCACCATTGCCCACGAAGAAAACGTGTTGGGCACCGCCGATTATCTCGCCCCCGAGCAAGCCCGCGACAGCCACTCCGTCGACAAACGCGCCGACATTTACAGCCTCGGCTGCACCTTATATTACCTCCTCACCGGACATGCCCCATTTCCCGAAGGCACTTTGGCCCAGCGTATCCAGAAGCATCTCAACGAGATGCCCAAAAGCATTTATGAAGATCGCAAAGACGCCCCAACCGCTCTGGTCGACGTCTGCTTGCGAATGATGGACAAGCGCCCCGATGCCCGCTTTCAATCGGCCGGCGAAGTTGCCCTACAGCTCACCCGCTGGCTGGAATCTCGCGGCAAAGACCCAGGCGGCGGCAGTTCCCCAGGCATGGTCAAACGCAACATTGGGCCACCGCCGCGCCGCAGCGGTTCCGTATCGCGGTCCGGCTTCATGCCGTCGCTTCCATACCGCAGCGACAAATCCGGCGCCGCCGAAGACACTGTTTCCAATCTTAATCGCGAAACCCTCAAGGGCGCCCCATCAAACAAGCCGCAACCACCATCTCCCGGCCAGTCGCAGTTAAAATTCGGCGGCAGCAACATTCTCGGCCGAGCCGACCCCAGCGGCACCGGTCGCAGCGGTCCCGGTGCTTCGCGCGGTCCCAGCCCGCCTTCTCACGGCGGAAGCAGCATCTTGGGCGGCAGCGTCCTGGGGCGCGCGGGCCAAAGTGGAATGGGCCTATCCACTACTAGCGGTACCGGAATTGGCAAATCCAAACTTCCTGTAGCCAAATCACTTGATGCTCCCAAAACACCGCCCGCCCCGCGCGACGATACCCTCGGCGAACTAATCGATCAGGCCGTCCACGAAGTCGAAGTCACTTCTCAACAACCGCAAACGCAAACACACTCTCCGTCGAATGCCCCGCAAGCCCTTCACCACTATCGCCCCCGCGAACCTTCCACTCCCACGTGGATTTGGTTCCTGCTCGGCGTCGGTCTGCTGATCGTCGTCATCTTAGTCATCGCAGTTATAATTAGTGCGCATTAGCGGCGCGATAATTGCGCACACCGCGCGATTCCACAGGGTTCACTGCCTGCATCCGTACTATACACGATGTGAACAATTGTTCACCTATGCCTTGCTAGAAATTTCTTCCGCCTTCCTTGTTTTCCAAAAGGGGGGTATAGTTGGGAGCGGATAATCCTCATGGTCCGCCAAAACCCCCCGAATTCTGTCCACTCCAAGTCGCGAACCGGCCGCCACTTGCAGTGTTCACTTGTCTGTTCATAAGACATCTACGTAAAGTGGAAATGTGGGCTTCATGGCCCACTCATTTTCTGACCGATTCACATCAATGCAGTAAGCGTAGCCGGCCGGATTCTCCAACTGCCCCAAACCGTTGGCCGCGCCGTCTAAGCAATGAGGTTTTGGCGTATGGGCCAGCGCATCCAAGCCTTTTTTGGGAACCGAATTCCCAACCGCGTGGAGCATTTAAATGCGATGGTCCGCGCTAAGAATTCTCGGCGCAGCATTCGTTCCAGCAAGCGCGCTCGCGGTGTACCGCGCAACGAACAACTGCCGTTCGTACCGCCGGAAAACTGGCACGAACCGCAAGATTTTCACGCCAAATATCGTGTTATCGTGCAATCGCCAGGCGCCGGCCACCGCCACATCCTCACGCCCGAGGACGTTCGCCATCGGCTCGCCGAGCTGCCCGCTCAATTCGTCGAGCCGCTCCAAGTCGTACAGCTCAGCCGCATGACTCGCAAGAAACTAAGCTTCCCCTGCTACGGCATGCAATGGGGATCCACCGTCTACTTGTATCCGGTCGAGGAAAGCCTCGTCGAGCGCTTCAAAACGCCTCCCAAGCCCGCCCAATTGATCGAGGCTCAAATGTTCGGTGGCCGCTGGGAACAAGATGCCCCCACGTCCTGGAAGCTTGTTTGGACCGAGCAGGCCCTGAAAGATTTTTATCTGAACAACATTTTAATTCACGAACTCGGCCACCTGCTCGACAGCCGCAATTCGCGCTCAGTCGATCGCGAGCGCTACGCCGAATGGTTCGCACTCCAATACGGCTACAAACCCACTCGCCGGTTGTCAGCCGCCCCGCGTGAAGTGACGCTCCGGCACCACAAGCCGCGCCAGCCCCGCTAAAGCCCGCTCCCTTTGAGCGGCAACCGGTCGAAGACTCGCGGTGGCGCGCTTCGTGGTGATAAATTTCTGCTTAAACCTCTACCAGCGCCTCAATCGCGCGCTAAAAGTATGCTGCCGCCGCAGTTTTCTCCCGTGGAACGCTCCGCCACAGCGCCGATAGCCCATAAAACGCTACCGCTACCAACAGCAAATAGCGAAATCCCACCAACATCGAGCTGTATTCCGCAAGCCCACCCAACATCGCTCCGGCAATGTTGAATCCAAACGCCCGATCCGCTTCAACCGTCCGACTGAATGACACCGCAAAAATCACTCCGGCGAATAGCACCGGCGCAAACACCAGCACACACGACGCAATCATTTGCGTTGCCGTGGACCAGCCTAAGAAAAAATCAAGCGGCACCACAACGTTTAGCAGGAGTGCCGCCATCAGCCCTAAGTAATAAAACCACAATTGTTGCGGTCGAAATTTTAAAACAAACAGATTTGCCAACAAAATCATCACTAGCACCGCCAGAAACACGACCGAGTTCACCATCCACGTACTGCCGAAAACCAGCGCCATATGCACTACGGCCTTGGTCTCCACCAACATAAAGCCGGCGCCCAAAAATAACATTCTGCCGTCGAACGTCCACGCTCCGGCATTCGCGCCGCGCCATGTCGTCCAATATCGGGCCACCTGTCCCACTTCGCGCCGCCATGAAATCGAAGTCCCCGCTGGCCTCGGCGGAACGAACCAGGCTAACAGCAGTAGCGCCAACCCCGCCATAATCGCCGCTCCGCGCACACTCAAATCCGGAATCATCGGCTTGCGCAAATACAAAAACGGCCAATCGTCCGTGGCAATTTTTAAGTCGTCCTCTGGTTGCATTACCTGCGCTAATCCAATCGGCCACCAATTTTGCATCTCTCCATCCGTCGGATTTGTCTCAAAGCCATTTGCCGCGTTGTTGGTTAGGAAGCTTTTCAAATCGATCCAATAGATCGGCTGCGCCTTTCCCAACGATGCAAACGCCTGACGCAGCGGTTCCAGCGCTTCCGACCGCCCGGCAATAAACAGCGTGAAGCCCGCCCAATTTAAGTCGGGTTCTACCAGCGGCCGATAGGGCAAGACGAAAACCAGCGGTTCCGCCCCGAACACCTCCGCCAAGGTCTTTTCCAAACGTGCCACGAGCCAGCCCTGGCGAAAAAAATTGTACACCACAAACAGCCCATCCGGCTCCAGCCTGCGTTTCACATCTTCAAACGCTTCCTTGGTAAACAAGAAGCTCTCCAAGCGGATGTTGCTATAGCTGCTGTGCAGCACCAGCGAATCCACCAGCGCGTAAACGATCAAATTGTATGTCTGATCGGTCGACCGCAAAAAGTTTCGGCCATCCGTTTGTCGAGGCGTTACCCGATCCGTTTCGCTGTACGGTTGGTCTGGATGATATTTTTCGCCAATCGCTCGAATCACCGGATCAATTTCCACCGCATCAATGTGTTTCGCCCCCCACTGCAAAGCTCGGCTCACGTCGTTCCCAGAGCCGGCGCCAATAATCATCACGTTGTCAAATGGTTTCCTGCCGGAATCGCGATTCAGCAAATAAGGGATGGAGTATGCCACGTAGCTCGAATTCCGCGAAGTCATCTGCTGATGTGCAAGTAGATTCACCACAATTTGCGAATCCTGATGATTAAAATCGATCCGGTAATACGGCGACCAGAATTCATCCTGGTCCGGTCCCATCATCAGCCCGGTGGCTGCAGCCAATACCACAATTGCCGCCAGCAGCATTCCGCGCACCATCTGCCAGACACCGATCGGTAGAACGAACAAAAAATATCCCAATCCCAGTACGACAAGCAAAAACCACCATCCCGGCGAAAGTTGCAGCCAGGAACAAACCGAAAACAGACCGATGCCAACCACGCTCCCCAAAATGTTGATCGTATAAGCCTGGACCCGATTCGGCAGCCGAACGAGCGATCGCCCAAGCTGCTGCCCAGGCCCCACCATCGCCAGTGCAATCAGAAAAAAGAAAATGCCTTCCACCGCTTCAATCGGAATGACAAAACGATCCGGGGCAACATTCTTGTTGTATTCCGTGCCGAAAAAAATCAGCTGCGGCGATTGCCGATTACCGACCTCAACGACCTGTTCCATCCGATCGCGCAGCAATCCTACTCCCCAGGCCGCCAACATCGCTAATGCCAACACTAGCGGTGTGAAATTCAAGTAGTTGTGCTGGTGTCCCGCCGCTAAGGCTCCCAGCGACATCCCCAAAAAGCACGCCAACAGCACCATGTTGGTAAAAAACGTGAGATACAGCACTTGTGCCGGGAACCAGCGGATACAGGCCAGCTCCAAAAACAAAATCACCACGCTAATCAAAAACAGTTCCCCCGCCGACCTCGTCCTTGAAGTCGCTGCCGCAGGCACAACCATCTCGGAATTCGCGGTTTCTTGCTGCGCCATATTGCTCTTTCAACTGTCGCCTTAACTTTCTGATGCATTGCGGGAATTAGCATATTACCCTGAACTGACTTCGCTTACACCTGCCGCTTATAATTGCGCGCGGTTAGCATGGAGCGTACGACCACCCTTGCGATCGATATCGCAACCACCGCACCAAATATGGCCACACGCACCAACATCGTCGTCCTGGCGGCCGTCTCCGCCTTCTGCCTCGCCCCAGCCTTCCGCGTTTGTGCAGGAGACAATCCTCTGATAGACTCTCCCGCTGCTGCGACAGCAACGGCTGCGTCCAAACCTGCCGCACCAGCCACAGTGAAACCTTCCGCACCGGCCGCCGCGAAATCTCCGGCTCCGGCTAAAAAATCCGACGAGCCCAAGCTCGACGTCATGCCTTCCATGGGTCGCGAAACCGTCTCATTCTCCGACGACATCGCACCCGTACTTGTCGAAAATTGCTTTGCTTGCCACAGCGGCCAGCAGCCGCGGGCGAATTTTCAAATGAACCGCTTCGTCGACCTAATTCGCGGCGGACAAAGCGGCAATCCTTGGGTGCCGTTTCAACCGGCCGACAGTCTGCTGATCAAAAAGCTCAAAGGCACCGCCGCCGGAAAACGGATGCCACAGCCCGAAAAGCGCGATCCCTTGCCTGTCGATGTCATCGCCAAGTTCGAAAAATGGATTTCCGAAGGCGCCCGCTTCGACGGACCCGATGCCAAAGGTTCGGTTCAAATGCTTGCCGCCCTTACTCGGGCAAAAAATGCTTCGCCAACCGAACTTGCCTCTGACCGCATGGCCGCCGCCAAACACATGTGGCTGTTAGCCGATCCGACCGACAAGCCAACTTTTAAAGAAACAAAAAATCTGCTCATCGTTACCAATTTGCCCGATGCCCAGTTGCAAGACGTCGCCAACAGCGCCGAGCAGCAGGCCGCGGCCATCGCCCGCCAGTTTCACGCCCCGCCCAATCAGCCGCTGGTCAAAGGCGGCATCACGCTGTTCGTGTTCCCCGACCGCTACGGTTACAGCGAATTCGGCCAGATGGTCGAAAACCGCACGCTCCCGCACGATTGGCGCGGCCATTGGAAATACAACACGGTCGACGCCTACGCCGTCATCGTGCCTCCCGCCGATCCGGCCGATTATTCACTGGCCGGAATTCTCCAACAGCAGTTGGGCGCAGTGTATCTGGCCAGCCTTCCTGGCAACCCGCCCGATTGGTTTGCCGACGCCGCGGGCCGCGCTTTGGCGTCGCGCGCCGATCCTAAAAGCGCCCGGGTTCGCGATTGGAACGACCGGCTCAAACAGCTGGCCGACAACGACAAGCTGATCGCATTTATTAATCACAGTCTTTCGCCCAGCGACAACGACGTCGCCGCCTACTGTTTCGTAAAAGATCTGATGACCAGCGCCGCCACATTCTCGCAACTGGTGGCCGCCCTGCGCGACGGCAACTCGTTCGACTCCGCCTTCCCGCGCACCTTCGGCAGCCCGCTGCAATCTCTCTATGCCACCTGGGCGAAGCCTGCCCATTGACAGATTGCACGTCGCCTAAAAAAATTACGGATGCAAGCAATCGCTTCTTCAGTTCCCTGACAATTGGGCCGTGAGGCAGTGATTTTGTAGACATTAGGCTCAAGTACAGATTATCTTCGCGAGTTTGATAGATCTCTTTCGCGTTCGTTGCGATTTTTTTTCAAGATAGCTCACAACCGGTGTGGAATTACTCAGACTTTTGGTAATCGAAAATGGCGATGAAAAAAGAATGGCCTTGGGGCAGCATCCACTCAAGCGGTGGCTGGGAAGCACAGTTAGCGCGCTGCCATCGCTGGAAAATCCGGCTAATGAACACTAAAGAGCCGGTGGATGTTCTCGATTACCTTTTTACCTTATTTCAAAATTGTCACCACATCAAAGATTGGTTGCTTAAAAACCAGTTTTCAAAAAATGATGTAAAAGCTTTTATCGAGAGCCATGAAGAATTACGAGTATGCCGTGACGTTTGCAATATGACCAAACATTTCAGTCTCGATCACCGCGGTGCACAGGAATATGAACCATCCATTCTTCGCGAGTACGAACCGATAAAACATCTCGCAACATTCGAATCAGATTCGCGTCTCATTATTGTGACGGCTGGCAAAAATTTAGACGCACGCCTAACGGCATACCGTTGTGTAGATTTGTGGCAGGATTTTTTGTCATCAAATCTCTCAATCAACAAGTAATCGTTTCCCGCTGATCATCTACCAGTCGGAGCCATATGGGCGGTAGGAGGTTTGTTTACCGACGCAATGCCAGATGAAGATCAAAGAAAAAAACGCAAGAAATCGTAATAGTCAAGCTCCGCCAACCCAGCGGGGCTTTTTCTTTGCGCCCGTGCCTGATCGGGGTATGATGGGGGGATGATTACATCCTTTACATCGTGGCTCTCACGGCTCGTGGACGATATGTGGGCCGTGGCGGCGCTGGCTGGCGTCGCGCTGATTATCGCTGGCTTCATTCAGCGGCAGCATCATGATGATTTGCGGCCAGCCTATACATCTATGAGGTGGGCAGCGCTGGCTTGGTTGTTAGCGTTTATTCTGCTGTGGTTAAAGTACCGGCCACTCTTGTAAGTAATTAGTCCGCCCGTGGTAGAATGCCGGGTATGGACTGGAAAGCCGGAATACTTTTTGTAATCTCCAGCTTAATCGCCTGGATGCTAACCTGGCCGCGGGTAGCGTACTATTTTGATGCGTACATGCGACTGTTTCTAATATCTCTCGCCATCCTGTCCGCGTTGATTGGACTGCTCGGTTTTGTGGGGATCGCTCAAATCGAATGGTATTCTAACGGCAACAACGCGGTCGGCTCACCCTAAGATTTATTTTTCCCACACATTAGCTTACCAGTACCATCCCAGGCGCCGATCGGAATACATTACATAGGTGAGCAGTGTCTTCCGCCTTCTCCCTCTCCCCTTGCGGGAGAGGGTTGGGGTGAGGGGTACTAGTCTCACCGAACGCACGACCTCTCGGGGCCGACGACACCAGAAACTCTTCGAGCTTTCTCATGTGCCAAGCCGCGCGCTTCGGTTCTACTCAGCCGCTCACACCTCTCGTCCCATCCGCATGGCAAGCGAAAACTTCTTTCCGAACTTTTTTCTCCGGCCCATTGACATGCAACCATATAGTTGCATATTCGACCTGTGAAGCACGACACCGAGAAAGTGTTCAAGGCGCTGGCCGATCCCGGCCGCCGCTTGTTGCTGGACCGATTGCACGCCGGCAGCGGACAAACGCTGGGGCAGCTTTGCCAGCACTTGGACATGAGTCGTCAGGCGGTGACGAAGCATCTCAAGCTGTTGGAGGAGGCCTCGCTGGTGGTCAGTATGTGGCGGGGCCGAGAGAAGTTGCATTACCTTAACCCGGTGCCAATTCACGAGATTGCGGAGCGGTGGATTGGCAAATTCGAGCGGGGCCGGTTGCGGGCACTCGCTGAACTCAAAAAACGATTGGAAGGAGAGACCGATGGCTAATTCGCGATTTGTCTACGTGACCTACATTCGCACTACGCCGGAAAAACTGTGGCGGGCGCTGCTCGACCCCGAATTTACACGCCAATACTGGTGCGAAGTGGTGTTGGAATCCGAATGGAAGGCTGGAGCAGCGTGGCGAATGATGATTCCGGACGGGCGCGTCGCCGACAGCGGCGAGATTGTGGAAATCGATCCGCCGCGCAAGCTGGTGATGACGTGGCGTAATGAATTCCTGCCCGAGCTGCGCGGGGAAGGTTACTCGCGGATGACGTGCGAATTGGAACCGCAGGAGGATTCGGTGAAGCTGACGATCGTGCACGAGATGGACAAACCCGACTCCAAAATGATTGAATCCGTTGCCAGCGGATGGCCGCAGATTCTGGCCAGTCTTAAGAGTCTGCTGGAAACCGGCCAATCGCTGGAAAGCACCCGCCATTGGCCCAAGGGATGGTAAAACGGTTGGTTGCAAACCCTGCTTGCGAAAGGCCGGAATTATTTGGCCCGGATAAGCTGGTGCGTGACTTACTTGATATGCGGCGCGAGTTCCGGCACGGCTTTTTTAAGTTCGGCGGCGACAATGGGGCCAACCACCTGACTGCCTTTGGCGTTCAAGTGCGTGTTGTCAATCGAGCCATCGGGTTTCTTGGGCGAAAGCTCGTTGCAGCCGTCTTTGCCGAGTTTTTCGTAAAGCTCGATGGAGCGGCTGTGCAGATCGATCAGTGGAACGTGTTTTTCCTCGGCGATTTGTTTGACGACTTTGACGTTGGGCTCCAGCGCGGAGTGAATTTTTCCGTCGTCGCCCCACTGGCGGCGGCTAAGCGACGTGACGAGCACCGGTTTGATGCCGGCAGCGCGGGCATCGTCGACATATTGATTCATGTATTGCCGGTAGGTTGTGTCGGGATCGGTTTCTCGGTCCGGGCCATGGCCCGGCTGATCGTTATGGCCGAACTGGATGAGCACATAGTCGGGTTTTTGATCGAGACATTTCTTCCACAGGCCTTCGGCAATAAAGCTTTTGGAACTGCGGCCGCCGCGCGAAAGATTGGTTAATTGGACATCGGGCGTGAGGCAGTCGGCAAAACCTTTGCCCCAGCCAGTCTGATCGGTGACGGTAGAATCGCCAGCCAGAACCATGTTAATTTTTGCTGCGCGAAGCGCCGGCGCACCGTTGGGGGCGATGATCGGATCGCCTGAAGTTGGCGGCGACGGGAGTGTAGGAAGTTGAGCAAAGGCAAGAACACTAAAAAGCAGTATGACGCCACAACCAGCCAGCGCGGCCAGCCGCGAGTTTCGGATAGGTTGTCGGTACTTCATAAAACGTTTTCTTAGGAAGCGAGGCGATTAGCTTTGTGCTGTGCGGTTGCTGGCTCCGCAAAAGCGAGATTCAATTCGAGCGGGTCATGATTTGGCTGCTCTACAAACTATAAGATTACTTGCCGAATTCAACGGACACCATCGTCAGTTCCAGTAATTCTTGGTGAAGCACGTTTGGAAAGCTTATAATCGACCGCTTCATTGGGAGGGCATCGGTATGAATGCACGAGGCATTCTAGTCGGAATAGTTCAGACGCTGGCGACAATCTCATGGATTGGCGCCGGCTGCTATGCCAGGGCGGATGAGCCTGCTTCTGCGGCCGATCAGGTACGACAAATTTTGGAAATTGGTTGGAAGTCATCGCCGGAAAACTACGCCGCCGCAAAACAACATTACCAGCAGGCCAAAATTGCCGCGCCTGCAGATGTTCGGATACCGTATGCCATGGCGCTGGTGGCACTACAGAACTATCAATCCAAAGATGCCGGCGAGTATTTGACTGAGGCCGTTGCCAACGGGAAGCCGGTATTGCCAATTCGTCGAGTGAAATTCTATCTCGATGTGCTTGAGAAAAACAAAGAGGCTGCTGCGGCGGATTTGAAAGAGATGATTCGCTTGCTTGCCGCTGCGGACCCGAGCCAAATCGACGCGCAGGACACCGCGCGTTGCGTGGGGCGCGTGGTGGGATATTTGAAAGGGCCCGGCAGCGGGCAACTTTCGCCCGAGAACGTAACCAAATTGGAGGCAGCAATTACCGACAACATTAAAGGCCCACTGAGCGACGCCTATGCCGCGGGTGCGAGCCAGACCGCGAACCAGTACGCGCAGCTCCAGCAGCAACTTTCGCAAGCCCATCAGGATGCCAAGGTGCGCAACGAAACGAAACTTGAGAAGTCGCGCAAGCAGAACGTCGCCGCTTTGGCAGAGGCCACACAAAACCGAGCGAGCGCGGAAGATACCTACAACAAACTCAAGGAATCCTATTCACAAGAGGCGGCGACAAAAAACGGTCAGTTAGACCAAGCGCAACGCGACTTTGCAAATCTGAATGTAACCATTACCCAGATGCAGAATTTGCTGAGCGGTGAACAGCAAAAGCGGTCGGACCAGCAGAATACTGCATATATTACGCAACTGCAGAACGACATTCAGATCGCCGGCGAGAATCAAAGGAAGCTAGATCAACAGGCCCGGGACATTCGAGCATGGTTTATGAGGCGCGCTGCTGAAGACCGATCGATGCAGCGTGACCTGAAAAAAGCACAAGTTTTAGAGGACGCGTTGACGCGCAAATCGAATGATTTGGAAAAGGCGAAAGTTACCGACAACGATGCTAGTACAACAGCGCTGGAGAACAAAGCGAACTCCTTAAAGACATACGCTGACATCGAGCTGGATCAGTAGAAGAATCGAATTCTTCATACCTACGATCTGAAAGCCAAATAGTAAATTTAGCAGCCGAAGTAGCGGAGAACGGTGTCGAACACTTGAGTATCATTGAGCAATTGGTGGCCGAGCAAGCCGGACTGCGAACTTAAAATGACGCCGCGCTGACTATCTTGTTCGACCGGTGCGCCGTGAGAACCGCGCACTAATGAGGCATCGAGTGGAATGCCGCGAGTCGCGGGGTCTAAAAATAATTCTGCCGGATCATAGCCCGGCTTGCGGTGAATATCGACGGTGCGGGCGAATCCGGGGGCTTTCGCTTCGTCGAGCCACCAGTAATATGTTTGCCAACTGTTGGGCGTGGAGATCAGGATCACATCGCCGGAGCGAGGATGGTCGAGATGGCAGCGGGCGTGCTGGTCGCCGCTTAAGATTTCCGCCACCCCCGGTTGGCCTTCGAATAGTTGTCGCACTTGCTCGATGGCTGCTGAGTCGCCGGGTTGAGTGAAGACGTGTGAAAATTGATGATCGACCATTGCCCAAGCGCGGCTGGCGGCGAAATCTAAGTGTTCGCCTTCGGCTTCGTGGCGGACTTTGAGCAGACCAGCTTCGTGCAAGATGCGGTTGGGATACAACACGTGGTCGACGGGAACGATGGCATATTCGCTCGCGGCGAGCCAGGTTAGGTCAGCATCGGCGTAGGCGTCTTCAAATTCGGCAGCGAGTTTGGCGATTTGATTGTCGAGTTCACCGAGCGCAGTTTGTGCGGCGGGGCTGTCAGGGCCGGTTTTCTGGGCCGCGTAATCTAAATGCGGCAGGTAGATGTAAAAAAATTGCGGCTGCGATTGGCGCGCGGCAATGATCGCCGAATCGACGATCCAAGCGGTGCTGTTGATGTTCGCCAGCGGGCCCCAAAAGTGTTTGAGCGGGAAGTCGCCCAGCGCATCGCGAAGTTGGCCGTACAGTTCCGTGGGCCGCGTGTAACACCAGAGCGATTCGCTGCCGTCGGGATTGTGGACCGGGGCCGGCGTGCAAATCAGATCGGCATTCGCGCCTTTGCTGTGCAGCGGGAACCAAACGGCGGTGGTCAGTTCGTCGCCGTGATGGCCGAGAATGTCCCAGGTTTGCGGCGAGCCGATGCAATCGTTCCAGGCGGTCCACATTTCCACTTCCTTCTTATCGCGCCAATAGAATCCATTGGCCACCACGCCGTGCTGGTCCGGAAGTTTGCCGGTCGTCATGTTCGCCTGCACCGGACAGGTGACGCAGGGAAAGCTTGGCGTAAGAATGGCCTGTTCGCCGTGGCGAGTTAGTTCGCGCAAATGCGGCATAGCAGACAAGTCGCGCTCTCGCAGGCCGGGGATGGTGAGGAGGAAGAGAGGCATGAAGGCGACGATGAAGGATATACGATGAATGACGAACGAGGGATGATGGACGATGCGGCTCTTAGGTGGAATACACCCAACGGCCGAGCACGATTGCCGGAACAAGCAACAGTAGAACGGCAATAGCTGGCCAGCAGCCGCGCATACCGAGTACGGCCGTGGCATCGAGCATGATGATCGACAAGATACCGTTTTTAACCGCCCGCTGCACGAGCGCCGGTTGCGGACGTGTAATTGCGCGAACAAATCGCCAGCCGATGAGTGCTGCGAAAACAATCCACAACAGTGCCCAATATTGCGGCCGTAATTCCAACATGGGCGTGAGTTCGACCGAGGGCAGAAATTTTGGAAAGGACCACAGCAGGGCTATGCCGGCAAGCATCATAAAGAAACCGCCGATGAGATGAGCTCGCGGGCTGGCGGCTGCTTCCTTGCGCGCGAACCACGTGACGCCGACGATGTAAACGCCGATACCGCCAGCGACGATGAAATTTACTACCGTCCAGGGCTGCAGCGACGCGCTCATGCCCAAGAGGACGTTGAGGAATCGGCAGCCGCCCATGGCAAGCGTGCCAAGCGGAGTGCGTTTGAGGAAATAATCATATGCATAGATCAGCAACGCCAAGACGCTGGCGACGAGGCCGGCATGAAGCTTGGAAGTATCGGCCATTGTGAGATATGCGAAAATGACACCGAGCACCAACAACATTCTGCCGATGGCCACGGCGTCGCGCGCAGAAATGCGCCCGGAGGGAAGCGGACGATTCGGCCTTTCGCGGCGGTCTTGCTCAAGATCGAATCCGTCGTTGAGGATCATACCGCCGATGTAGAGGCAACCGGATGAGATCAAAAGTAGCAAGAAAACGCCCAGCGGCGAGAGTGATTCGTGCGTGAACCAAAAGCCCATGGCCACGTCTGCCATGGCGGTGAACACGTTGGGCAGCCGCATCAACTGCAGCCAGGCGAGAAGGCGCGAGGGTTTGGATGATTCGTCGGCCATCAATGCAGTGCGATGCTGGATTGAGATGCGACACGTCCCAGAAATTCGCGGGCCTCGCGCGCGGCGTCGTCAGGGTTGGCGACGTAAGGATACAGTTCAACGGTCAGCCAACCGTCGTAGCCGGTGGCGTGGATTTTGGAAAGTGTGCCGGCGAAGTCGATGGCGCCCTGACCGGGAATCAAATGCTTGTGTTCGCGCGAGGCGGCGATGTCTTCGAAATGATAGTGCGCGGTGTGCGGGGCCATTTTATCGACCCATTTTTCCGGGTCTTCGCCCACGCAGTAGGCATGGCCGACGTCGAAATTCAGTTTTACCCAGGGAGATTGAATTCGCTGCACGAACTGCAGGTAGTGGCCAAACGTCTCGATCAATAGTCCTGGCTCCGGCTCGATGAGCAGCTTTACCTGGAGGCGTTCGGCCAGATCGACGCAGGGCATCAGTTCGTCATAAAAAATCCGCGCGCCTTCGTCCCAATTTTGCTCGGGTGTAAGCTGACCGCCGGGTTCGGTAGTGATACACGGCGCGCCGAGGTCGTGGGCCAGTTGCAGGGCGCGTTTGGTATGCTCGCGGCGGATGGCGCGATAGTGCGGGTCGGGATCGGTCCAGCCAGGGTGCCAATACGGTTGCCGCGGATCGGACACGGCGTTCATCATGAAGGCGTTGATGTTGGAAATCGTCAGGTTGTGACGGTCTAGGGACTGACGGATGGCGCGTTTTTGTTCCGGCAATAGGCCGGCGGGCCACGCATGCGGCACGTCGGCCATCAGTTCAATGCCTTGGTAACCGAGATCGGCGATGCGCGCGATCGCATCTTCGATCGAAAACTGCATGTAGGCGTTGGAACTGAAGGCGAGGCGCATGGAGCGGGTCGAAAAGTCCAAGAGTCAAAAAGTCGAAGTGTCGCAGGCGGCGGAGACCAGCCGGCATTGTAGTGAACGCCGTTTCAATTGAATAACCGCCCTTGCGGCGTGGAATCGTCACCGTGGGAATCGGCGGCGCCGGCGGGCGGGCTGATGCCGAGGTGCGAATAGCCGCCGGTCGTAAGTTTGCGGCCGCGCGGAGTGCGGATCACCAGTTCGCTGCGCAAGAGATAGGGTTCCACTTCGTCGGACAGTGTATCCGGTGAAAGATTCAGCGTGTGGGCCACGGCTTCCACACCGACTGGGCCGCCATGGAAAACGCGAGCGATGGTTTCCAAGTATTTGCGATCTTGGCCGTCGAGGCCGAGCGTGTCGATGCTTTGCATTTCCAGGGCGGCCTTCGCGACGTCTAAAGTAATTTGGCCATCAGCTCGGCTGACGGCGTAATCGCGCACCCAGCGCAAGCGATTATTGGCCAGCCGGGGCGTGCCGCGGCTGCGACGGGCAATTTCCTGAGCGCTGACATCGTCGATTTTTATTCGAAGTTTGACAGCGCTGCGGCGGACAATTTCACTGAGTTCGTCGACCGAGTAAAAATCTAAATGCTCGCGCAAATGGAACCTGTCGCGCAGCGGAGCAGAAATCAGCCCGGTGCGAGTGGTGGCGCCAATCAGCGTGAAGGGGCGCAGCGGCATGTTGATGGTGCGGGCGTTCATGCCTTCGCCCAAGGTGATGTCGATGCGGAAATCTTCCATCGCCGGGTAGAGAAATTCTTCGACCGCTTTTGGCAGACGGTGAATTTCGTCGATGAACAGAATCGAGCCTTCCTCGGCATTCGAGAGATACGGCACCAGATCTTTGGGGGCCATCAGTGCAGCGCCGCTGGCGATTTGCATGCTGGCGCCCATTTCGCGCGGAATGCAGGTGGCGAACGTAGTTTTCCCCAGGCCTGGCGGGCCATCGAACAGGATGTGACCGAGCGGTTCGCTCCGTTTGCGGGCGGCGTCTAAGGCGATATGCAAGCGCTCGGCAACTTCGCGCTGGCCGACCATGTCTTTCATGCGCTGCGGGCGGAGCATGCCGTCGACTTCTTCGGAAGCTGCGATGTTTCCGCCGTCTGCGGTGGTGTTGCCGAAACTGACATGCGGACCGTCTATGCCGCCAGTCTGATCATTGGCCGATGCAGGCTGTAATTTCGGTTTAACAATCGGCTCGCGCATGGCTAATCGACGTCGAGTGTTGTGCGGGCTTAACTTTGCGTATGCCAGAAGTATATCAGACGGTCTGCGGACTTAAGAAGATTAAACAGCATGGTCTGGTCTAGCTAACGACCAGCGGGATTAATGCAGATGACGGAATTAATTCTGTTGGAATCAACTCAAATTCCTTGACAGGCTAGAAGAGGGTCGATACTAATGAGGGGGCTTAAACGGACACAGGGCAGAGGCGTCGTGCCGCGCACACTCACCATTCGCTTTTCGCGCAAAGGGACGCCAGCCGGCGGCCCACCAACTTTTCAAGGCCGCCGAGTAATTCGGAAAGAAATCTTTAAAGACGCTGATAACTGGCAGGAACAAAAGCAGAACCACGGCATAACACAGCGTGGCAGGAACCAAAGCCGCCGTCTGCCAGGCAACCACTTTTGGATCGGGCGGCGGCTCGCTGAGCAAAGGAACTTCGATATTTTTGGCCACTTTACCAGTATCGTCAACCCAGGCGAATTCTTCGGAGTGAGGCACCAGATGGTTGACGGCCAGAATGGTCGTCGATTTTAACGAAACATAGAGCGTCAGATCTTTATCTTGAAAACTTTCTGGGATTGAAATCGCGCGTTCTGTTTTTCCCTTATAGGTCAGTAAATAGATTTTGTCTTTCGTGCGCGCTGCAAGCCGGCGTTGGTATTGATCTTGCCCAGTGGGGGCATCGATGGGGATCGTCGCCGTGGAAAGGGAAATCACATCGCCATCCAGATCGAGAGGTTCCACAGAACGGCGATCAATGCAGACTCGATACACTTTGCCGCTGGATATGACGGGCACCACATACATATCTTCATCGGGCGTATTAAAACTGTTCGGCTTACGCCCAAGTGGCGAATAATAGTAGCCAGCAGTACTGGACTGCATGCGATTGCTCGGAAAGATAAATTGCTCGCTTTCCGCGGGCATGTCGGGGCTGAACCCCCTGTGCCCAAATAGTCCACGATCCGATTTGATGGATGTTCGTAGCCGACAAAATAGGCTCGGCCATCGCGCAGTCCGTTGTTGATCAGATACCAATACGTTGGCGGACTTTGACCGTCGGTATAACCTCGGATGCGTTGGGTCCAAAGCAGCGGTTGAGGGGAATAGTGCTCTGGGTGCGGCACCGACAAGCTGGCAGCAGATGTGGACGCAATTTGTCTTCGATCTGTCAACGTTTGGCCATCGACCGTTCGATAGCTGGTGTATTGTGCGGACAGCGAGACTTGAGCGCGCTGGCCGTTGGACAGGCGGCCGATTTTTTGCCGTGGCGAGAGGCGAAAGTGATCTAAGATGCTTTTCAGGAAATCGTCGTGCCAGATGGTGTAGAAGCGGCGAGTGAAACGGACCGCTTCGGACACGGTCATCCAGCGGTACAAGGGATGGCCTTCGGCAAGGTAGGCAATTCGGGCGCGGGTGGCGGGGCGGAGCTGGCGGATATCTTCGCCTAGGAGCGTGGCGTGGCCGGCGTCGGGCTGCACCATGCCGAGGAGCATTTTGATAAGCGTCGATTTGCCGGCGCCGTTGCGGCCCAAGAAGCCATAGACACAACCGGCTGGGACACGCAAGTTGACGACATCGGCAACACGGCGTGTGCCGTAATGTTTGGTGAGGCGGTCGATGGAGATGGCATCCATGGGAGTGAGAGGGGTGTGATAAGTAAGTGAGTGGTGACTGGTGCGATCTACGAAGTTGAAGCGGCCAGATTCCACTGATATTGTTTGGCGCGTTCGGAAATGAAATCGAGAAGCTCGTCGGATGAAAAGCCCCAGCGAACTGCGTCAACCAACAGACGATCGACGTTGCCTAACAGCCGCTCGCGGCGTGATTTTTTCGATAGCGGCGAGGGAAACGGAGCGACGAACACTCCTAAGCCCGGCCGAGTATAAAGCACCCCTTCTCGCTCCAGCTCCGTATAAGCCCGCGCTACCGTGTTTGGATTGACGACCAACAGTTGCGACAACTCGCGAACGGAAGGCAAGCGGTGATCGGGCCGCAATTGCCCACGGGCGACGCCGGCACAGATTTGGTCGGTCAATTGCTGATAAATCGGGACTCCGGTTGTCGGACTGATGTTGAATTGCACTGCATAGCTCCACTGTATTAGTTGTACCAGTACGGTAAGTGTATGTCAAGCGTGTAAGGAGTGACACGATCTTGGAAAGAAAAGCGGGGAGCCGATGGACGCTCTCTCCCCCATCTCTCGGGAACAAAGATGCGTAGCGGTAGAGTTGCTGAATTGGCGATGCAAATCAGCGCGCAAAAAAACAGCCGCCTGGGCGTGGACTTCGCGATCGCTCACGAAGTGACACGCTCAAGCGGCTGTCGGAACAGTGATTACAAGCTCGCGGCCGGTTTAAGCCATGGCCTTGAGTTGCTTCAGGGCGCGAACTTTGATTTTGGTGCTCGCCGGTTTGGCGGCAACATCCATCAATTCGCCTGGCTTAAACGGATTGGGCACGCCCTTACGTGCCGGACGAGCGGGAACCTTTTTCTTTTCGATTTTCACTAGACCCGGAATGGCAAACATACCGGGACCTTTGCTTCCCATGGACTTTTTGATTTCGTTTCCCAGAGCTTCCAGGACGGCGCTGACATCTTTCTTAGCGACCCCAGTGGCCTCGGAAACAGAAGCGAGAATTTCACTTTTCGACGGCGATTTCTTGGAATTTGACACGGCAACTTTCCCCATAATGAAGAACCCTCCTTGTGGATGCGTGAGTAATAACAATCATCCTGCCAACAGGCGGAACGTGCTGATTTAATCGCAGATGGCGAAAATTTCAATCCTTAGGCGTGGCAAAATCTGCGAATTTGGCTGAAAAAGTGAGTTCCCCTATGGTCGACCACGGATATCTTGAGCGGCTGGCCGAGATACGCAAACCGGACTATTCCGCATCAAAAAGTATGGCGAGGCCGACTTGTGGTGGCAGGCTCGGACGGCAGGAACACGTGCCCTGCGTGGGTATTTAGCTTGTAAGATGGATCCTGGCAGCCAAATTTGGGTCGTTTCCGTGCAGATTATTCGGAAAAATGCCCATTTTAGCCGTTCGAAGCGGATGTTCGCCGTGAATTACTTCGGAAGCGGTTTTGATGCGTAGGAGTGTTTATTCGGGTTAAAACGTCCTGGTTGCCGATGGCCGGAACATCGTTTAAGATAAAGTGTAGTAAAAACTTACGACGGATCGGCTTGCTGAGGGATTTGTGGCTGGCAGGCCAAGTGGCTCAATAGCCTATTGAGGAAGCCATGATGGAACGCAGCTCGTATTTTAAGCAGCGATGGATCGGGCTGGCGGCGTTGGCGACGGGGACGGCTCTAGCCGCAGCGTTTTGGCTTATTGGGCCCATTGGCCGGCAAGCAACGGGTCAGCAACCAGGGCAAATTCAGATTTTGCCGGGCGGCGGATTAGTCCAATTTGGCGGCGGATTTCGGCGTTTTGGGATCCCCGGCCAGCCGGATTCAGATGAATCGCCTGACGGAGCGTTTCTACCGGTCGACCGCGATAATACCCGGCAATGGGAAAAAGCGAAGTCGCTGCTGGAAGACGGTCATTATGCTGATGCAGCGACACTGCTGGATGAAATTCTTCAGCGCGGCGACGATTACTTCTTCAAACCTCAGTCGGACAAGCCGAACTATCAGAGTTTGAAGACGGAAGCGGAGCGGTTGATCAGCGAGATGCCGGCCGAGGGCCGGCAAGCATACGAATTGCAATTCGGCTCCGAGGCACAGCGGATGCTCAATGCGGCGGCCGCTTCGGGCGACGTCGCCGCGCTGGAGGACGTTGCACGCCGCTATTTTCACACGAAGGCCGGATATCAGGCGACACTGCTGCTGGCCCGGCATCATTTGGATCACGGTCATCCATTGGCAGCGGCAGTGTGTTTGGAGCGGTTGCTTGAAGCGCCTCAAGCAGCGGCAGCTTTTGAGCCCATGCTGTCGTTGATGTTGGCGGCCAGTTGGCAGCGCGGCGGATTAACCGAGCGTGCAGAAGAGACGCTTTTGTCGCTGAAAAAAAAAGATCCCCATGCGATCTTGCACGTGGCCGATAAGACCGTGCGATTGTTTTCTGATGATCGGCAGGCAATCGCTTGGTTAGAATCAACGGTCGGCAAGGGCGAAAACTCACTGCCGGGAGCGATGCAACAATGGACACTAGTGCGCGGCGACGCGGCGCGCAATGCGGCCAGCGCGGGAGGCATGCCACTATTGAATCCGCTGTGGCGCGTGTCGACGACGAATCATCCGACGCTGGAAAAGACGCTGGGAACCATCCGGCAGCAATATTTGGATCAGGGAATTGCCGCGCTGCCGTCGATGCAGCCGCTGGCGATCGGTGACCTGGTGCTGATGCGTACTGCGCGCGATTTGCTGGCCGTCGATTTTGCGACCGGGAAGCGGTTGTGGCCAGTGCGGTCCGGCAGCGAGACGTCGCTGGAACAAATGTTGAGCTCAACGTTGACCGGCGGCGGCAACATCGATCCACAGCGCAATCCGGCGCTGATCGAGCGGTTTTGGGAAGATGCCACGTTCGGCACTTTATCGAGCGATGGGCGGCAAGTGTATTTGATCGACGGATTGGATGCGAGCGTTTCTGCCCCTGACGCAGCCGGTCCGGTAATGATCGGCGGAGGCGTAATACGCGGCCGCATCATTTTCCGTGGCGCGATCAACGCCAACGGCCAGGTAATTATTCCAAAGCCATTCAACAAGTTGACTGCCCATGAGCTGCAAACCCAAGGAAAATTGAAATGGGAAGTAGGCGGCGCCAGCGGTGAGGACGAACCGCAACTGGCCGGCGCTTTTTTCCTGGGCCCGCCATTGCCGCTGGAAGGCAAGTTGTACGTACTGGCGGAAATGAAATCGAGCGAGATTAAGTTGTGCGTCCTCGATGCGAAAACCGGCAAGCTCGACTGGTCGCAGCAAGTGGCGATTGTAGAGGAGAATATTCAGCAAGATCCGCTGCGCCGACTGGCCGGCTGCAGCCCTAGTTATGCCGATGGCGTGTTGCTCTGTCCGACCACCGCGGGTGCTATTGTGGCCATTGACGTTGCCAATCGGACGTTGCGCTGGGGTTATCAGTATCAGCGCGACGCGGGTGTAATCCCGTCGAACATGGTGATTATGCGCGGCGGTGGGTGGCAACAATTTAACAATGGCGGCGTGCAAGCGAATCCCGCGGAGCGCTGGATCGATTCGGCTATCACGATTGCCGGCAACTATGCGCTGGTAACGCCGCTTGAATCGAACGAGTGGCACGTGTTGAATTTGCTCGACGGCAAGCTGCTTTGGAAACAAGCGCGGGGCGACAACTTGTATGTCGGGGGCGTGCACGATGGCAACGCGGTATTGGTCGGCAAACACCAAGTGACGCTTGTCAAGTTGGCCGACGACAAGCCCGGGGCGACGAAGACGGTGGAGTTGCCGTCGGGAACGATGCCCAGCGGCCGGGGGTTCCTTAGCGGCGACAGCTATTTTCTGCCGCTCACTTCGGCTGAGGTGGCACAAATCGATTTGACTACTGGAAAAATTGTCGCGCGGGCAAAATCGCGCAGCGGCGACATTCCAGGCAATCTGATTTGCTTCCAAGACGAAGTGATTTCGCAGGGGATCGATTATGTGGAAACATTTTTTCAGCGGGAGCCGTTGGAACAACGCATCGCCAAAGTGTTGAAAGACAAGCCCGACGATACTTGGGCCCTTGCGCATCGTGGCGAGATTGAATTGGATGCTGGAAAGCTGGACTCGGCAATCGCCGACCTGCGGCGCGCCAATAAGAGCAGCACCGATTCTTGGAACCGTGAATTATTATTCCAAACGTTGCTGGCGGGTGTTGCGCAAGATTTCACGAAACATCGAGATGTTTTGCCCGATTTAGAGGAACTGGTTCAGGACGATCACCAGCGGGGAATGTACCTGCGGGTGCTGGCGGCGGGTTTGCAACAAGCCGGTGATATTTCCGGGGCATTGGATGCCGATTTGAAATTTGCTGCTCTGGAACTGCCGTCGGACGAGTTGGAAGAGCTGAATGCGAAACTTTCGGTATACCGTCCCCGTTGGGTGCGGGCACAATTCCAAGAACTGATGGCCGGTGCGAAAGGGGACGTTCGAACCAAAATCGATGCAGCGTTGCGGCAGCAATTGGATCAGGTTATTGCCGCTAAGAACGCAAAAACTCTGCATCAGTTTGTGGATTGCTTCGGCGATCATCCGGCTGCGGATCGCGCGCGGGAGCTATTGCTCGATGAACTGAGCGGGCCAGAAACCTTGCTGGAGCGAGAACAGCTGCTGCTTTCGCTGGAAAATTCGGCCGATCCCGCGCAGCGGACCAAGGCAATGGCCAAGTTAGCATTATTGCTGCAAGATGCCGGTCAATGGGAAGCGGCTCTTATGCAGTATCGTCGTCTGGAAGGCAACGCAGGCAATCAGCCTGCTTGGGACGGAAAAAATGTCAAACAGCTGTTGGCTTCGCTGCCGGAAGGATCGCCACTGAAGCAGGTGGCCGATCAAAATCATGCGTGGCCGACAGGAGAGGTAAAATTTGAAAAGCCAGATGCTAATTCGCGGGGAGCGCATACGCCGAATATGACCCGCGTGTTTAGCACTCAAGTTGAAGGAAAGCGGGGGCCGTTCTTCTCCAACGTTTTATTGGGGCGCGATCTGGGGCGGCAGGAAATTGTGGGCGTCGACGGATTAGGCAAGGAAAAATTTCAAATTCCGTTGGGCGGCGATGCCAATCGGCTATTTGCTTTTCGCGGCGGCAATATATTCGGCAACAACGCGCTGGTGGGCGATTTTGCGTTCGTCCAGGGTCACATTTTGATTGTCTGCACCGGCTATCAAGTGATGGCATTGGATACGCTGAAGCCGGTAGGAATTTCGGGTAGCCACATTTTATGGACAAAAGATTTGGGTGATCCGTCTTTGCTTAACGGCAACTTGCAGCCGCTGCCGCGGCAACCCATGCCGTGGGGCGGCATGCGGCGGGTACAAAATCAGCAGACTATGTTTGGCGACGTGGAGCTGTGCGGCGAGCATACCTTGTGCTTCCAACATGGCCACGACGTAATGGCGGTCGATCCACTTACCGGGCAAACGCAATGGGTGCGGCACGGCGTGGAAAATGGATGCGATTTACTGGGCGACGAAGAGATGCTGGTTCTGGCGCCTCCCAACGGCAAAAAAGCGCCGGTCTTGCGAACCGCCGATGGCGAGCTGTTGGGTGAAAAATCTGTGGCGCCGATGGATAAGCGCTGGACCAGTTACGGACACTGCATCCTTGCATTCCGTGAACAAAGCGACGGCAATCAGATAACGCTGGCTTTGGCGGATCCGTGGATGGAGCGCGACGTATGGAGCGAGAGTTTTTCCGGCTGGAACAACGGACAAAACCCCGGCGTAAAGGGGACATTGGTCGACGGCGAAACTGTGGCAGTAATGCAAGCCGACGGCAGGTTCGTGATGTTGAATTTGGCGGACGGCCACAAACTCATTGACCAGCGATTGGAGGCGGAGCAAAACCAGCAGAACATGCTACAAGGCATTCATGTGTTTTCCTCGCCGGAACAATATTTAGTGGTGATCGATCGGATTTTACCACCTGGAGGGGCGCCCGGTCCGCGCGGTCTGGGCGACGCTCGCGGTTCGACTTCCAGTCCGCAAGCGGTGATCACGTCGATGGGAGAACCGATGAGCCAGATTGTCACCGGACACGTATATGCCTTTGATCGCGGGACCGGCAAAGCGCAGTGGACCGGGCCAGCCTATGTTGAACAACACGGATTTTTACTTGGGCAGCCGAACGAACTGCCCGTATTCACGTTTATTCGCAATGTTCAAACTTTCGGAGTGAATCGCGCTCAGCAGATGCACGGATCGGTTTTGTGTTTGGACAAACGTACGGGCCGCATGGTGTACAGCGACGACGATTTGCCGCCCCTCAGCGGTTTTGATATTTCTGGAAACCTCGAGGACAAAACGGTCACCCTGAATGTAGCCAGCCTGCAAAACCAGGCCGGAACATCCGCGACATCCATCGTTTTGAAATTTACCGATACGCCGGCGGCGTCCGGAGCACCGTACCAAGCCGGCGCCGTTGAAAAGAGCGGTTCATCGACCGAAACGAAGGAATAAGCCCCCCTGATTTCTTATTTTTGACTATGGCTCAGCAAGTGCGACGCCTGATCATTCGGCTGCTCGTTTTTTCGTTTTTGGCGTTGTGGTGCGTAGGTGCGCACGCGGCCGAGAAGAAAGATCCGCGCGTGCAGCTTTGCATCGACCGCGGTTTGAAATGGGTTGCCAGTACCCAATCGCGGACGGGAAGCTGGAGCGCCAAGGATGGGATGTATCCCACGGCCATGACGGCGCTGGCAGGGATCGCACTATTGCAGGAGGGCTCGACCACGACGCAAGGCGCATACGCGCCCAACATTCGCCGGGCGGTGGATTATTTGTGCAGCCGCAGTCGTTCGAACGGGTTGATTGGCGATCCGACACGCGATGATCGCTATACGTACGGTCATGGATATTCGATGCTTTTCCTTTCGCAAGTGCTGGGGGAAGAGGAAGACGAATCGCGGCGAAAGGATTTGATTCGCGTGCTGACCAAGGCCGTGGAATTTTGCGGTCGAGCCCAAACCGACGACGGCGGGTGGGGCTACGTCAGCGCGAAGGATGGCGGCGGATACGACGAAGGATCGACCACCATCACCCAGGTGCAGGGATTACGCGGGTGCCGCAATGCAGGCATCTCGGTGCCGAAAGAAATCATCGACAAAGCGATAAAATACATTCATCGCTGCACCATGGAAGACGGCGCCGTACAGTACAGTTCCAAGGGGGGCGGCCCGCGTCCGGCCATTACGGCCGCCGCAATCGCTTGCTTGTACAACGCCGGCGATTACGACGATAAGTTCGTTCCCCTAATGTTGCAATACGCCAAGACAAATCTGGATAACCTTTCCAATCAAACGCTCCAGCATTGGCATTACGCACATTATTACTACGCCCAAGTGATGTACCGGGAAGGGGGCGCAGCTTGGGAAAGATATCGCGACCAAATGTACGCGCGGCTGGCGAACGAGGCCGCGGAAGATGGCTCCTGGAATCAGAGCGTTGTGGGTCCGATTTATACGACCGCCGTGAATCTTACCATTTTGCAAATGGACAATAACATTCTGCCAATTTATCAGCGCTGAACAGAGACTTGAGGAACCACTCCATGCCCGACAGCACGTTTGCCACCGATTCGGCCGCCATTCGCAAGTTGCACGAAGCCCGTGACAAAATCATTAAGCAGCTTTCGCAGGTGATCGTGGGCCAGAACCAGGTGATTGAAGAATTGTTGATCTCGCTGTTTAGCCGCAGCCATTGCTTGGTGGAAGGCGTGCCGGGCCTGGCGAAGACATTGATGATTAGCACGCTGGCTCGGGCGCTGAATTTATCGTTCAGCCGCATTCAGTTCACCCCCGATTTAATGCCGGCCGACATTACGGGAACTGAAATCATTGAGGAGAATCGCAGCACCGGCAGCCGCGAATTCCGATTTCTGGAAGGGCCGCTGTTTGCCAATGTGATTTTGGCGGACGAAATCAACCGCACGCCGCCGAAAACACAGGCCGCGCTATTGGAAGCGATGCAGGAGCGGCAAGTTACCGTGGGACGAGTGCGGCATCCACTGGCCGATCCGTTCTTTGTGCTGGCGACGCAGAACCCGATCGAACAGGAAGGCACCTATCCGCTGCCGGAGGCGCAGCAGGATCGGTTCATGTTCAAAATTTTTATCAACTATCCGAATTTCGACGAGGAGTTTGAAATTGCTCGCCGCACGACGGCGGTCATGGCCGACCATGTGACGCCGGTGCTGTCGGCGGATGAAATTATCGATCTACAACGCCTGGTGCGCGAAGTGCCCGTAACCGATCACGTGATCCGATATACGCTATCGCTGGTGCGGCAAACGCGGGTTGGCGAACCCGGCGTGCCCGATTTTATTAACGATCAGATTTCCTGGGGCGCTGGGCCGCGGGCGGTGCAGTTTTTGATTTTGGGAGGCAAAGCCCGGGCTCTGCTGCACGGCCGGACGCATGTTTCGACGGACGATATTCAGGCGCTGGCTAAGCCGGTGCTGCGGCATCGGCTGGTGGTAAATTTCTCGGCCGAGAGCGAAGGCATTGGCGCGGACAACGTGGTCGATCGTCTGTTGGAAATGACGCCGACGAAAGAAGGGGAGCTGACGGGTGACAGTCGGTTTCAAAACATCTTTGCGTCGTAGGTGGTTTAGTTCCTCGTCAGATGTCAGTCATTCCTCGTTTGTTCTTTGTCGCTTGTCCCTTGTTCTGACCACTTTCTCGCATGGCCACTGTCGATAAAAAACGCTTTTTGCATCCTGAGGCCATTAAGCGCATAGCGCGGTTGGACCTGCGGGCACGGCACATTGTTGAAGGATTTCTGTCGGGGATGCACCGCAGCCCTTACTTCGGGCAGTCGGTGGAATTCTTACAGCATCGTGAATACAGCCACGGCGACGATTTACGGCACGTCGATTGGAAAGTTTGGGCGAAGCAAGATCGGATGTACGTGAAGCAGTATGAAGAGGAAACGAACTTGCGGGCGACGCTGCTGGTTGATGTTTCGCACAGTATGCAGTACGGCCGCGGTCCGCTTAACAAGTACGAATATGCGTGCACGGCGGCGGTAAGCCTGGCGTATTTATTGTTACGACAGCAAGACGCGGTGGGATGTCTGGCGTTCGACGAGGCTGCGCGCGCAATCGTTCCAATGCGCACGAAGCGCAACCATTTGAATTCGATCGTCCAATCGCTGGCCGTGAGCGCGCCCCAGAAAAAAACCAATCTGCAGCAGATTTTGCGCAAGGCGGCGGAAAGTTTCCCGCAGCGGGGATTAATGATCATTCTTTCCGATTTGCTGGTTGGGAGGCCGGGATTTATCAAGGGAATTAAGCTGCTACGGCAGCGCGGTCACGATGTGATGGTACTGCACGTCATGGACGACGACGAATTGGATTTTCCCTTCGACGGTCCAACAAGGTTCGAAGGTTTGGAATTCCCCGAGCATTTAACGTGCAATCCGCGGGCGCTGCGAGACGGATATTTGGAGGCGTTACACGTTTTCTTGGAGGAAATCCGCCGGGCGTGTGTGCAAAACGCATGTGATTACAAATTGGTGCGGACCAGCGATCCGATGGACGCGGTGTTGGCACAATTTATTAGCAACCGGATGGGATCGCACCGACGCGCTTAGCTTATGCCGAGCTTTCTTTATCCACTGCCGATTGCTTTGGTGGTCGGCGTCATCGCGCTGCCGATTGCCATCCATTTGATCAATTTGGTGCGGCATCGCCGCGTCCAGTGGGCAGCGATGGAGTTTTTGCTGCTCAGTCAGAAACGCAATCGTGCGTGGGTGATGCTGAAGCAGTTTCTGCTATTGTTGTTGCGAATTGCCGCGATCGCCGCCGCGGTGATGATGGTCGCACAGCCGATTTTGCAAAATAAGCTGGGCGCATTATTTGGCGGCAGCAAGTTGCATCATATCGTGCTGTTGGATGACAGTTTTTCGATGTCCGACCAATGGGCCGACACAACCGCTTTTGACGAAGCGAAAAAAGTCATTCTGCGGTTGGGCAAACAGGCGGCGCAGCAACCGGCGCGGCAGGAATTCACCCTGCTGCGGTTTTCGCAAGCGGCGCGGCCTGCGCGCGGGACGCAGGCCGACCTTTCCAACGAAACGATCGATAACGACGAGTTTTCCCAGAAGTTGGATCAAACGCTGCAGGGACTCCACGTATCGCAACTGGCGGTCGGACCGGCCGAGGCGCTCAAGGCGGCCGTGCAAATGATCGGCGACGGGGCTGACGCCAATCACGTAGTGTTCGTGGTGTCGGATTTTCGTACGAAAGATTGGACCGCCACGACCGAATTGCAAAAGTTACTGCGAAAGCTGAACGAGGCAGGGGCGAAATTGCAGTTCATCAATTGCGTGGACGAGGCACGGCCAAATTTAGCCATTACCGCTTTGCGGCCAGGGCGAGGCACTCGGGCGGTCGGCGTGCCATTGCCGATGGAGGTAACCGTCCATAATTACGGGACGGTTCCGGCGACGAATGTCTCGGTTCGGCTGGAAGAGCAGGGAACGCAGCGGCCGGCGATTGAAATCGACAAAATCAATCCGGGCAGCAGCGTGACGCGGCAGTTTGAAGTGCGAGCCCAAACCGCAGGGCAGCGGCGGATTGCCGCTCATTTGGCACCCGATGCCGTGATGGTGGACAACGTGCGGCAAACGGTTGTCGATTTTCCGACAGGTGTGCCGGTGCTGATTATCGATGGCGGCTTGAAAACAGGTTCGATGCGGGATGCCGACGGATTGTTTTTACAATCGGCGCTGGCGCCGCCAGGACCGGTTCCGACCGGTTTGCGGCCGCGAGTGGAAGCGCCGCGGTTTTTGGACGATCATCCGCTGGACGAATTTGCCGCCATCTATATCTGTAATGTCGATCGGCTGCCGCTGGATGCAGTCGATAAGTTGACCAAATATGTTGACACCGGCGGCGGGGTGGCATTTTTTGTCGGCGATCGGTCGCGGGCGGATTTTCTCAATCAGATTTACGACGATGGCAAGGGATTATTTCCCGTCCCGCTGGAAGCGCCGGTGCCGCTGCTCGTCGATCAAAGCCAAAAACAACCGGACTTGCAAATAACCGATCACCCGATCTTTCGCATTTTTGCCGGTGAGAATAATCCGTTCATCAAGATGGTAAACATCGAGAAGTATTTCGCCGTGAAGAAAGGCTGGAAACCGCCGGAGGGTTCGACCACGAGCATTATCGCTAGCGTGCGAAACGGAGCACCGCTGGTAATCGACAAAAAAATGGGGCAGGGGCGTGTGCTGGCATTTCTCACGACCGCTGGGCCGCGGTGGAACAATTGGGGGCGCGATAATCCCAGCTACGTGGTGGCGATGCAGGAATTGCAAGATTATTTGGCGGCCGGCCGGCAGACCGATCCGTCGCGGCACGTTGGCGCGCCGCTGGAAATTGCGGTCGATACGCAAAAATATCAGCCCGAGGTTGAGTTTTTGACGCCCGCGGAGGGGACGGCCGAAAAAGTCATCGTGAAGGCAGAGCCGCAAGACAGCGGGCCAGCGATCGCAAAGTTAACCGATACCGATGCAAGCGGAGTGTATGAAGTGCAGCTTACGGGCAATGACAATTCGCAAGAGATTACCGACGTGGCATACAACGTCGACACCGCGGAAGGGGATTTGAGCACGATCGGCCAGGAAAAATTGGCGAGCGAGCTGCCGGACGTGGTCTATGAATTGCATCGCGCGGACGAGTTATATTTTGACGCGAAAGATATGCAGGGCTTCAACCTTAGCGAAAGTCTGCTTTACGCGCTCGTTGCATTATTGATTGCAGAGCAGTTGTTGGCATATTCCGCCAGTTACCATCCTGCCCGTCGACAAGGAGTGAGTTGATGGGCGCAACTAAAAAAGTGATCGTCGCAATACTTGGCGCCGGGTTTTTGATCGGCTGCGCATGGATGGGTTCCAGTGCGATTGCTGCAATCCCCAATTCATCCACACCACTGACCGGAAGCACGGCCCGCGACGCGGCGCCGGAAAGCCGCTCGCCAGCTTTCAACGCTGCAGGCGGCGCATTAACCCGAACGCGCTACGAATTCAGCCGGGTGCAATCGTTTACCGAATGGTGGCAGATGCCGCTGTTGTTGGTGGTGTGCGGGCTGGTGCTGGTATTTGTGGCGTATATGTATCGCCGCGACAGTGTGGAATTGAAACCGGGAGTGGGAGTGCTGTTGGCGCTGTTGCGGCTGGCGGCTTTCGCGGGCGTTCTATTTATGTTCTTGGATGTCCAGCGGCACACGGAAACTAAAGTGGTGCGCAACTCCCGCGTCGTGCTGTTGGCCGACACTAGTTTGAGCATGAGCCGCGCCGATGCCGACCAAGCGTTGCCCGGCTCGACCGTCACTGCCGGCGATGCGTCGGGCAGCGCTGGAGGAGTGCGGCGGATCGATCAAGTGGCCGACGCGCTGGCCGATGGAAGATTTATTAATGCGTTGCGGCAAACACACGATGTCGAAATGGTAAAGTTCGATTCAGACGTGCGGCGGATTGTTACGCTGCCGAAATTTTTACCGGACGAACATCTGACCGAAGCGGAAAATCGCGGTGCGGATACATCTATCTCAGGCACTCAAATCATTTCCCAAAACGAGAGCGAATCGAATCCGAAAGGCGCCGACAAAATCGACTGGCGCAAGCAGCTTGATCCGCAAGGATCCGAAACGCGGATCGGGCAGGCGGTTCGGCAAATTATCAACGACGAACGAGGAATGCCCCTCTCGGGAATTGTGCTGTTTTCTGACGGCGGGCAAAACGCGGGGGTCGATATCGCGGCGGCCGTGAAAGCGGCGCAGGAAGCAAAAGTGCCGGTGCATGTCGTGGGCGTCGGCTCGGCGACGCGGCCCACGAATGTGCGGGTTAGCGATTTGGTAGCGCCGGCGCGGGCTTATCCGGGCGACAGTTTTCAAGTGACCGGTTATTTGCAATCGCAAGGCTTAGCGGGTCGCACGGTGACCGTAGAACTAAGCGTTTCCGGCGCCGGGGAAGGGCAGGGGAGCAAACCGGAGGCGGCGGTCGATAAGACGGAGCGCGTAACGCTGGGGCGCAATTCCGAAACCGTTCCGGTGCGATTCGACATTCCTGGATTGGACAGCGCCGGACGGCGCGTGGTGCGGCTGCGCGTTAAACCGATTCCGGAAGATAAAGACCCCAGCGACAACCAACGCGAAGTGGATGTCGATATTGTTGATCGCAAGAATCGAGTGCTGCTGTTTGCCGGCGGACCAACGCGGGAATATCAATTTGTACGGAACATGTTGCGGCGCAGCGAATTGGCCAAGAGCGGCGACATGATTGTGGACGTGCTGTTGCAATCGGCCGGCGACGGAGTATCGCAGGACGCAAATCAGATTCTGTCTGAATTTCCGCACACGATGAAAGACCTGGCCCAGTACGATACGATCGTGGCGTTCGATCCCGATTGGCGGGAATTGGATCCGCAACAAATTGAGCTGGTTGAAAAATGGATCGGCGAGGAATCGGGCGGCCTGATTGCAATTGCCGGGCCGGTATTTACCGATGCCTGGGTGCAAGCGCCGGCGATGGCCACGATTCGCAAGTTGTATCCGGTGGAGTTCAATCGCCGGCTGGCGCTGTTGGAGGATGCTCGATACGGCTCGCAGCAGCCCTGGCCTTTGGATTTTACTCGCGAGGGATTAGAGGCAGAGTTTTTATGGCTCGACGACAGTGCGGCAACCAGCCGTGAAGTGTGGGATTCGTTCAAAGGCGTATTCGGATATTACCGTGTGCGCGGCCCAAAATTGGGCGCCACGACGTACGCAAATTATTCCGATCCGGAAGCGGCCGCCGGCGATCAGAAGCCGGTTTATTTCGCGGGGCAGTTTTACGGATCGGGACGGGTGTTTTATATGGGCAGCGGCGAAATGTGGCGGCTGCGGGAATTGGACGAACGATATTTCAATTCGTTTTATATCAAGCTGATTCGGCACGTTTCGCAAGGACGGCTGCTGCGCGGTTCGCCGCTGGGCAATTTGCTGGTCGAGCGAGAACGGTACGTGGTGGGTAATACCGTTGTAGTGCGGGCTCAGTTGACCAATCCGCAGCGTCAGCCGCTGGATGTGCCCAAGGTTACGCTACAAGTGAAACAGCGCGATGGTGCGCCAATGTCAGTAGCGCTCGTGGCGGATCCGTCCCGCAAGGGCATGTATTCAGGCCAGTTCACGGTCACTCAGGAAGGAGAGTGCCGGCTGGATTTGTTGCATCCCGATTCGCCGGATCAGCCGCTTACCAGGCGTTTGCAAGTGTTCATGCCAAAGCTGGAACAGGAACATCCGCAGCGGAACGACGCGGTGCTCAAGGAGTTGGCCGACGGTACCGGCGGACAATTATATATTGGCGTAGCTGCTGCCTTAGCAACCAGCGGTGAAAAACCACTGGTGAAGCAACTGGAAGATCGAACGCAAGAAATTTACGTCGCGGGGCAAAAAGATCGTAAGTGGGAACAGCAGTGGATGCACTGGGTGCTGGGTATTATTGCCGGCTGCTTGTGTGTGGAATGGTTAGTCCGGCGATTGTGCCGGTTGGCGTGATGGAGGATTTAGAGTCCAGGAGAAGTGACGATTCAACCGCCAGACAACGCATTTAATCGATGTCGATAGAAATTCACGAATCGCCGCCGCTTGCTCCGCGCATTGTAGCGCTGCTGGATGGGCTACGGCTGCGCATTCGCGGCTATGTGTGGGCCGAAGGATTGGCCTGGGTGATCGCGGTGCTGGGATTGGCGTTTTGGTCTTCGTTGGCATTCGACTGGCTGTTTGAGCCGCCGTGGCAATTCCGCGGCGTGATGTTGGCAGCCGCGATTGCGGTGCTCGTCTATGTGGTGTATCGCTTCATCGTGCGACGGGCATTTCGGCGGCTGGGCGATGCCGATCTGGCAGTGGTACTGGAGCGGCGGTTTCACAATTATCGCGACAGTTTGCTCACCACGGTCGAGTTGGGACGGCAATCGAATCGGGCCGCACGGTTCAATATGGAAATGCTCGACCATACCCGGCGCGAGGCCGCTCAGCGCTCGGAGGCGGTGCGGTTGGCCGACGTGTTCCGCTTCGCTCCGCTGCTGCGCACCTTAATCGCGGCAGGCGCGCTAGCGATCTCGATTTTCGTGTTCGCCATTTATGCGCAAGAGGCATTCGGCACCTGGATACAACGGGTCGTGCTGCTCGATAAAACTTTGCTTTGGCCGCGGGCCAATCATGTGCGCGTGCAAGATTTCCCGGCCAATCGGATCCGGAAAGTTGCCAAAGGTTCGGACTTCGAAATCACGGCGCTAGCCGATCTAAGCGGGCGATTCAGACTGCCCGAGACCGTGCAGGTGCGATATCGGACCGATGAAGGCACTCAAGGGCGAGACAATATGAGCAGCGTGGGAGCGCCCGGAGCACACAGCGAGGAACAAAAATATTCTTACGTATTCAAAGGCGTGATGTCGTCAATTGGGTTCGACGTACTCGGCGGCGATGATCGCGATCGCGGTTACCGCATCGAAGTAGTCGACAGCCCGACGATCAATCGCATGGAATTGTCGTGCGTGTACCCGGAATACACGGGCCGGCCGGCAAATGCGGTGCCCGCCAGTGGACTAGTGCAATTGCCCCAGGGCACGAAAGTGGAAATTCACTGCGAAGCGAATAAAGACCTCGTGGACGTGCCGATTACGATGGTGCAAGGCGATAAAGCGACGCCGCGAGCGGACATCGACTTGCCGCCGCACGGCGATCGCCGACATTTTTCGGTTACCTTACCCGACTTAATGGAAGACACGACGCTGTTGTTTGAATTGCACGATGCCGACGGTATTCGCAGTCGCGATCCGGTGCGGCTGGTATTGGCGGCGCGGGCAGACGACGTGCCGGTGGTGGCGTTGCGATTACGTGGCATCAGCACCGCGATTACTTCGCAAGCCCGGCTGCCCGTTGTCGGCGAGGCCCACGACGATTACGGCCTGGCGAAGTTATGGTTTGAATATCAATTGGACAAACCGAAGGCACGCGACAAAACTGGGGCTGAAATCGCGGGCACTGGCGGCGCGCCGGCGGCAGGAGAACAACCCTTTCACGTTTCGACGCTGGGACATGATGGCCGGCCGCTGAGCACGATCACCATCGAGCCGACCGATGGCGAATCGCTCGATTTGAAGCGGCTCGCCGAGATTGGCGATTTGCTCAGACGGCGTGGCATTAAAACCGTCGACGATCTGGCGCGAGTCACGGCGCCTGACGAACAATCGATGCTTGCCGGGATCAAAACTCAACCGCAGATCGATCAAGCATTGGCATTGGCGCCGCAGGTGGGCGATCGGCTGACGGTGACGATGAAGGCGGCCGACAATTGTGCTTTGCCTTCTGGCACAAACGTCGGGCAAGGGGAGCGATATCAACTCGATATTGTGCCGCCGGAACAATTGCTTTCGATGTTGGAAGGCCGCGAGCTGATGCTGCGCCGCCAATTTGAAATTATCTATCAGGAATTCACCGACACCCGCGATGCGTTGGCCCGGCTGGATTTCGACGGCGAACAGGCCAAACCGTCGGCCAACGAAGGAGCCGGGCATGAACCGGGCGATACCTCGGGCGCCGAGCCGGGAGATAAATCGGCCGATCGATCTGGAAACATTTCTGACAACGGAAATGAACCGGCGGGCGGCCAAGCTGCCGCGGCCAACGAAACTCTGCAGCAGCGAACCCAGCGGCTGGCGAAACGCGCCATCGAACTGCGCGACCTGCGAGTTGCCAGGGCGCTGGACAATGCCGACCGCTCAACGCATGAAACACAAATTGTCGCGGACGCTTTCGACGACATTCGCGAAGAGATGGTCAACAACCGCATCGATACGCCGGAGTTACAAACGCGGCTGAAAGATCAAATTGCCAATCCGCTCAAGCGCATTAGCGCGCAAATGTTTCCGGAGTTGCGAACGCGGCTCTTGCAGCTTCGGCGGGCGCTGGACGACCCTGCGGCGGGGCCCGCTCAATTGAAGAATGCGCTGGTTCAATGCGATGCAATTCTGGCCCAAATGAAACTGGTCTTGGATAAAATGTTAGAATTGGAGACGTTTAATGAGGTCCTGGACAAGCTTCGCGACATCATTACCGACCAGGAGAAATTGAACCGAGACACCCAGGAGCGGCAGAAACAGGAGCTCAAGAACAAATTGCGGGATTTACAAAACTGAGTGGCAGGCTGGGCGATTTGCCACGGAAGGACGCCCGCAACGTGGAAAAAAAGGACGGTACGGCCTGTAATGCTTAAAAAGTGTGCAATTGAGGAACTTTTCTTTGGTGATTGACACTAAAATAAAGGAAATGGGCTTATAACGGAAGTCGGCACAGCGATTGCGGTTGCAACTTGAAACAGGATCGGCCCACTATGGTATTCACTCAAAACCGACTGCGGTTTTCTGTCGCTCCGGTGGCGACAGTATTGGCGGCAGCGTCATTAGTGGCCGTGTCGTTAGCGGCAGAGTCGGCGATGGCCCAGTCAGCGCCGGTCCCAGGTCCGAGCGAGGCGGTTCAGCCGGCAAGCGAAAAAGCGGCCCCTCAATCGTCCGGCAGCGAAGAAAGAATGACGGACACACTGTCCGTCGCGCCTGCGACAGACATCTCTTTATCCGCCGAGCAAGCCAAGCTCGCCGGAAAGTACAAAGAATTAGAACGGGTTATTCTGCGCATGGCGGAAGTTATGCAGACGACCGATCCGAAGCGCGCCGCCCTCTTGCGGCAAGCGTTTGCCAAAAGCAAAGAGCGCAATATCGATTCGCAATACGAAGACCTGGTGAAATTGCTGGAGCAACAGCAGCTTTATCAAGCCCAAAAGGGACAAGTTGCGGTCGAACAAGATTTGAATCAATTGCTCCAGTTATTGCTCAGCGGCGAACGCGAAAAGCAAATCCCTAGCCAGCGAGTGGAGATCAAGCGATTCATCGATCGGATCAATAAGCTCATCCGGGAGGAGCAAGGCCTGCAGGGTGAAACCGAAGGGCAAGGGGATACGAACGATTTAATCAAGCAGCAGGAAGGCGTCGCGAAGAAAACAGGCGAGCTGGCCCAGGATTTGAATAAGTTCGACGCCGACAACAACCCAAGCGCCCCTGGCAAAGATGTCAATCCCGAGGACAAATCGGATAAAGGAGCCGAGAAGCCGAGCAGCAAATCGGAGAGCAAATCCGGCGATAAGCAATCCGCCGATAAGGATTCAAACGAAAAGAAGTCCGACGGTAAGAATTCTGGCGATAAACAGTCAGACGACAAGAAAGCCGACACGAAAAAAAATACTGCCAAGCCCGGAAAGGATTCAGACGGCGGGGGCGATCAACATACTGACAAAGACAGCAGTCCGTTAGGTGGCAAGTCGGAAAGCAAGCCGGGTGGCAAATCGGATCAGAAGCCGACGGAGAACTCCGACCAAAAGTCGGACCAGCAAAAAACAGACGATAAGAAATCAAGCGATCAACCCGACGACAAAAAGACCGAGGATAAAAAGTCAGACAGCAAAGCAGAACCGTCGGACGGAAAGTCGCCCAAGGGCGCTCAAAGCAAATCCCAAGGGCAGCCAGAAAATGGCAAATCGCCAAACAGCCAAGGCGAGCCGAACGACAGCGATCAAAGCGATGCCGATCAATCCAAGAATCCATCGGGCGAAAAGCAACCTAGCAATGACGAGTCGCCGGCTCGCAAGCGCATTCGCCAGGCGGAAGATCGCATGCGCACCGCCAAGCGCCAATTGGAAGAATCGCAGCGGCGTGGGGCGGCGGACGAACAACAACGGGCCGTTGAAGAATTAAAGCAAGCGAAGGCGGAACTCGAAGAAATCCTTCGCCAGTTACGCGAGGAGGAAATCGAGCACGTGCTGGGTAAGTTGGAAGGCCGGTTCCGCAAAATGCTTGAAATGCAAATCGAAGTGTACGAAGGCACCATTGGCCTGGATCGCACCGCGGAGGATGAGCGCGATCGGGACTTGGAAATTGAAGCCGGCAAGCTTAGCCGCCGTGAGGCCGATATCACCGCCGAGGCCGACAAGGCATTGGAGCTGTTGCACGAGGAGGGATCGTCGGTGGCGTTTCCTGAATCGGTCGACCAGATGCGGGAAGATATGGTGCAAACCACGTCGCGTTTGAGCCGGGCAAACGTCGGACAAATCACGCAGGGGATCGAACAGGATATTGTCAAAAGCTTGGAAGAAATGGTGGCCGCGTTGCAAAAAGCGCAAAAAGATCAGCGACAACGACGCGGTGGCGATGGGGCCGGCGGTGGCGGCAGCCAAGACCAACCGCTGCTGGACTCGATCGCCGAATTGAAAATGATTCGGGCGCTGCAAATGCGGGTTAACACACGCACCGAGCGTTATTCCAAGTTGCTCGAAGACGGCGCCGAGCAGGCCGAAGCGCCCGAGCTGCTGGAAGCTGTGCAGCGGCTCAGCCAGCGAGAGGAACGTATCTATCGCACAACACGCGATATTGTGGTCGGCAAAAATAAATGAATCGTAGCTGAATCGAACAATGTCCAATTCCAACAAAAAGCTGAAACATCGCTGGGCGACGCCGCCAAACGTGATTAGCATCGTCGCAGCGATGATCTTGCTGCCGCTGGCTGCGCCGACTTTTGCGCAGGTGGCTTTGGATAGTGAATTCAGCGCCGCGCCTTCCTGGAAAACTCCCACGACTGCTGAGGTCCGCAGCTTAGTGGTTGCGTGGCTGAACGAGCGAAAACCCGACGCGGCACTGAAAGCCCAAGTGCTTGCGATGTGGCCGAAACAAGCGGCTGGCGAACTAGACAAAGCGGTCGAGGCCGCCTCGCCGGCGCCTCAAGCCTCGCAATTGCTGGAGCGTGTTGTGACAACATTTGCGCTAGTCGATCCGGCCGCGAAGCAACTGGTTGATTTCTGCTCCGTACCCAGCAGCGTGGGAAAGACGCCGGAGTTCTCAGTGCTAGCCGACAAAAAAACGCCGGCATTCGTGCGCAACAATTTGCAACTGTGGCTTGGGCAATCGCTGACTCAGCAGCGGAAGTACGACGAAGCATTGCAGCAGCTGAAAGACCTGCAACCGGCCGACGTGGTCGATCCAGCCGCCTTGCTGTTTTATCAAAGCGTGTGCCACAACTGGATGCTCGACAAGGACGAAGGATTGAAAACCATTTCTAAACTATTGGAGCAGAAGAAGAACATTCCGCGACGCTACCAGGAAGTGGCTGAGTTGATGCAGGCAGACCTGGCTGGCTTGGAAGACGAATCGCTGGATCATATTTCGCGGCGAATGAACGATGTGACTCGCCGTCTCGATTTCGGCAGCGCCGGCAAAAAAGTGCGCGGCGAGGAAGATGGCATCGTTGCTTCGCTCGATAAATTGATCAAACAACTGGAAGACATGGCCAATGCCATGGGCGGCGGAAGCGGCGACGACAGCCAGCCGGGCGGTCCCGGCGGTCCGGGCGACCCGCAGGGTATCCGTTCGCGAAGTCCGGCGGCCGATAGTCGCTTGGCGCGCGGCAAGGGGGCGGGCGAGGTGAAAAATAAAAACATCGGCAACCATAGTGGCTGGGGCGATCTGCCGCCCAAGGATCGAGAAGAAGCCATGCAGCAGATCAGCAAAGATTTTCCATCGCACTATCGGGATGTAATCGAGCAGTACTTCCGCAAATTGGCGACTGAAGATGAAGATCAGAAATAGAGTGAGAAACGAATGGTCGGATTGATTTTACTTGTTGCTCTTTTCGCTGTAGCTGCGCCCGAGGTGCAGGTAAGCACCGTGGATGGGCGCGTTATCAACGGCGATTTGCAGCAGCTTTCGCAAGACCAAATCACGATCAAAACCGCGCGGGAAAAAGAAGTGACGCTGCCCGTGGATCAACTGCTTGAAATACAGCTTCTGAATGCCAAGGTTGCGAACCCAACGGATAAACCGACTGCATGGATTGAACTTGTCGACGGTTCCAAGCTGACGGCCACTGAATTTAGCGTACAAGGCAACCAGGCGACTTTGACTTTGGAATCGGATAAAACTGCAACAATATCCACGGCCTCAATCCACAAAGTAAAGTTTACACCGCCCGACAAATCGTCGATTTCCACTTGGCCGAACGATGCTTCCGAAGCGCAGGGAGATCTATTAGTGGTTCAAAAGAAGGGCCAAATAGATTTCATGGAAGGGAGCATTGGCAATATCGACGAGAACCACGTCATCATAAAAGTGGATGGCGAAAGCTATCCGGTCAACCGCTCCAAGGTCGACGGATTAGTCTATTACCACAAAGCTACGGACAAACTTCCCGAACCTTTGTGTGTGGTTGAAACCTCGGCTGGCTGGCGATTGAAGGCAAAAGAACTATCGTATGTTGCCAGCAACAGCACTTATCCAGTCGGTCGCTTCGAAGCAATCACAGTTTCCGGGGATAAGTTTTTCTTCCTTACCGGCGATGAAGTTTCCAAAATCGATTTCTCCGCCGGCAAAGTCGCCTATCTTAGCGATTTAGAGCCGGCGTCAATTCAATGGACCCCGTATTTGGATTTCGGCGATGCCGCGCCGGCCTTGGCCGATTATTATGCGCCACGCCGCGATGAAGGGCGTGAACATCAGCCGCTGCAATTGGCCGGTAAAAAATACGATAAGGGCCTGTCGCTTTATAGCCGCACGGTTATCGACTACCGCGTGCCGGCGGGTATGAAAAAATTCAAAGCCACGACAGGCATTGACGACGCGGTCCGCGAAGCGGGTAATGTGCGGCTCACGATTTCGGCCGATGGAAAAAAACTATTCGATCAATCGATAACCGGCAAAGATGCGCCGGCGGAATTAGATTTGGACCTTGCCGGAGCCAAGCGGCTATCGATTTTGGTCGATTACGGTGACCAATTTGATGCCGGCGATTATCTCGATCTCGCCGAGGCAAGGATGTTGAAATGAAAAACGCACTGCGAATTTTCCCGATGGCTGCGCTGTTGCTGTTTGCCGGTACCACTGCGCAGCTACGAGCCGAAAATCAACCGCTTACCGTTGATCCCACCGTAATCCAGGCCGAGCAAGCGCGCATTGCCGCGGCGGCCAAAGGCATGCCTTCGGTCGTGGCGATTTTCGTGCCCGGAGGGCAGGGGGGCGGTTCCGGAGTTATTATCTCCCCCGATGGCTATGCGCTCACCAATTTTCACGTGGCGCGGCCTTGCGGCACGTTTATGAAATGCGGCCTGCCGGACGGTAAGTTATACGACGCGGTGGTTGTCGGGCTCGATCCGGTCGGCGATGTCGGATTGATCAAATTATTTGGCCGCGATGATTTTCCCGCCGCGGAACTGACCGACAGCGACGAAGTGCAGGCCGGCGATTGGTGCTTTACCATGGGCAACCCATTTCTGCTGGCGACGGATTTTCGTCCCAGTGTGGCCTACGGCGTGGTGTCGGGAGTCCACCGTTATCAATATCCGTCCGGCACGCTGTTGGAATATACCGATTGTTTGCAGGTCGATGCGGCAATCAATCCAGGCAATTCCGGAGGACCGCTGTTCGACGGCCAAGGCCGGCTGATCGGAATTAACGGTCGCGGTTCATTCGAAAAGCGCGGCCGGGTTAATGTCGGCGTCGGCTACGCGATTTCCATCAATCAAATCAAAAACTTCCTGGGCGATTTGAAGGCGGGCCGGATTGTCGACCATGCAACACTAGGCGCCAGAGTGGCCACGTCGGACGATGGCCGCGTTTTGGTAAGCGATATTCTGGAGCATAGCGATGCCTACCGGCGCGGCCTACGGTATGACGATGAAATTATTTCTTTTGCCGGCAAGCCCGTTCATAGTGTCAACTCGCTGAAAAACCTGCTAGGCATTTTTCCGAAGGGCTGGCGCGTTGAAATTACCTTCCGCCGCGACGGAAAGAATGAGGACACCTATGTGCGCCTAATGGGTGTCCACACCGAGGCCGAATTATTGGCCAAGATGGATGCCGAAAAAGAATTGCAGCCGCCGGGACCCAATCCGCGGCAACCGCACGACCGCCGCCCTGGCGAGCAACCGAAGCCGGGCGAGCAGCCGAAACCCGGCGAAGAGCCCAAGCCAGACGAACAACCCGGCGGAAAACCGCACCCGGGCGAAGAACCAAAACTGCCGGCGAACCCCAGTGCGGAGTTGGATCAAGCAGTTCGCGCTCCGGTGCCGGAGGAATTGAAAAAACAATTCGAAGCTCGTACCGGTTACGCGAATTTTTATTTCAACCGCGAAAATATGCAGCGCGTCTGGAAAGCGCTGATCGCACAGGACGATTTTTCCCACACCACCGGGCAATGGACAATTACCGGACAACAAATTGCCGCCGCACCCTTGTACGGTTCTCCGGTCGCATTGGCGCAACCAACGCCGGGCCCCGTTACCATTCATCTGGCGAATGCCGAGTGCGATATCGATTCACCCGTTACGCCTACGCCGTCCAAAATTACCGTGACCGATGGAATTGATGCCGTCGCTAACCAGGCCGTGCTCAATCCGCCCGGCAGTGGCGGATTGTTGGCCGCGCTGCACTTGTGGCGCAAACTGCTCGTGGCCGGCCCTGGCAAATATGGCCAGGTGACGTACGAGGGTTTAGCGCCCGTGCCCGGACATAATGGTTTATGCGATGTTCTACTGGCCGTGGGCGAAGGCGTGGAAACGCGGTTTTACTGCGATCCGAATGCAGGGACTCTCGTATGCCTGGAAATGTATCCCGACGATGAGACGGACCCGTGCGAAGTATATTTCAGCGATTATAGAATGGAGCGCGAATTGAATCTGCCGCATCGAATGGAAGTGCATTGTGGGGACGGTTTGTTCGGAGTGTTCGCGCTGACGGGATTCGATTTGCAAAGTACGTCGGAGAAAGCCCCCGATCAAGCAGCGGAGAAAACACCGTGATGGATCAAATGGCTTTATCTTCATATCGACGTCGCGCCATCCGGCCGTGGATTGGCATCGCCGGACTTATAAATCTGGCATGTCTGGCAATAACGGTGGCGGCAATGTTGTTTTCGGCGTGCGATGCACAGGCTGCCAATACGTCCGACGTCATTCGCGAAGCGCAACGCAAATCGGTCAAAATTTATGGGGCCGGCGGTGTGCGCGGGTTAGACGCGTATCAGTCTGGCTTTTTGATCTCGGCTGATGGCTACGTGCTCACCGTTTTCAGCCACGTGCTGGATTCCGACACGATTACTGTCACGCTGGACGATGGCCGGAAATTGGAAGCCAAGCTTGTCGGCGCCGATCCACGGCTGGATGTGGCGGTTCTAAAGGTCGACGGCGCCGATTTGCCGCACTTCGATCTGCACGAGGCTGCTGCTGGGAAGGAAGGCACCCGAGTGCTAGCTTTCAGCAATTTATTCGGCGTGGCAACGGGAGACGAACCCGTGAGCGTTTTGCACGGCACGATTGCGGCGGTCACTTCGCTTTCAGCACGGCGGGGCGCTTACGAATCGGCCTATCAAGGAACTGTGTATGTGCTCGACGCGATGACCAACAATCCTGGTGCAGCCGGCGGCGCGCTGACGAATTTACGTGGCGAATTGCTTGGACTGTTGGGAAAGCAGTTGCGGAATTCCCGCAACAACATTTGGCTCAATTATGCCATGCCGGCCGACGAACTCATGGGTGCGGTGGAAGCGATTAAGGCGGGCAAAAGTCAGGCGGAAACGCAACGCCCGGCCACCTCGAATCCCGACCATGCACTAACGGTCGCCGATTTGGGATTAGTGCTCGTGCCCAACGTATTGGAGCGCACGCCGCCTTTTGTCGACGCCGTACGGCAAAATTCGTCCGCCGCCAAGGCCGGCATTCGTGCCGATGATTTGATCGTGTTTGTCAGCGGTCAATTGGTGCAATCGTGCAATGCGGTTGCCGGCGAATTGCGGCAACTTGATGCTGATGCAGAAGTGCGGCTGGTCTTGTTGCGATCCGGCGAGCTGAAGGAAGTTACATTGAAAGTTGCCGACCAGTGACGAATCACAAAGGAGGAAATCGGGAATGAGGAGTTTTAGGCGGAAACGTCCGCAAGAAGCACGACCTGGCAGAATTATTTTCTCCTTTGGATTGGCCGCAATCTGCGGAATGATTTGCCCTTTACCGCTGCGCGCCGCAGACGATTTAGCGCTGCGCGAAGAAACCGCCATGAAGGCGGCCGTGGACTGCGTCGCTCCCAGCGTGGTTCGCATTGAAACCTTGGGCGGCTTGGAAACCATTGGCAATTTGCTCGTGGGTACGGGACCAACCACGGGCCTAATCGTTTCTTCGGATGGCTATATTGTTTCCAGCGCGTTCAACTTTGCGCAGCAACCTGCGCAAATGCTGGTCGATTTAGCCGACGGCACACGGTTGCCGGCGCAGGTGGTGGCCCACGACCACAGCCGCATGCTAGTGCTGCTAAAGGTTTCCACGGATGGCTTGGATGCCAAGCGGCAACTGCCCGTGCCCCAGGCGGCGCCCTTAACGGAGATGAAAGTCGGGCAGTGGGCCATTGCAGTGGGCTACACGTTTGACGGCGGACAGCCGAATATGTCGGTCGGCATTATTAGCGCGGTCAACCGAGTTTGGGGTCGGGCCATTCAAACCGATACTAAGATTTCGCCCGCCAATTATGGCGGACCTCTGGTCGATTTGCAGGGTCGCGTGCTGGGCGTGTTAGTGCCTATGTCGCCCCAGCAAACCAGCGAGATGGCTGGCGCGGAATGGTACGATTCGGGGATCGGCTTTGCGGTCCCACTGGAGCAAATAAATCGTGTGCTGCCGCGATTGAAAAACGGAGAAGACTTGAATCCGGGACTGCTGGGCGTCAGTTTGCGCCCCGGCGATCCGTACGCCGATCCGCCGATCATTGCCGCAAGCCACCCCAAGTCGCCCGCTGCGGCCGCGGGATTAAAAGTGGGCGATCGGATTGCTGAAATCAATGGCGTCAAGGTGGGTAGCGCTTCGGAAATGCGACATCAGTTGGGTCCGCTTTACGCCGGCGAAAAAGTTACCGTCGTGGCGATGCGCGGCGATCAGCGAATTGAACGCTCTGCCGAATTGATCGCCAAACTGCCGCAATATATTCATCCATTTTTGGGTATTTTGCCGAAGCGAGAATTTGAATCGCACGAATCCACAGCCAGTGGCGAGGCCAAACCCAACGGCGAAAAATCCAACGGCGAAAAATCGGCTGGTGAGAAAGCAGACGACAAATCCATCGGCCACAGCAGTGGCGTCGTCGTGCGGCAAGTGTACCCGGACAGTCCGGCGGCTAAAGCAGGCATTCAGCCGGGTGATCGAATCGTGTCGTTCAACGGCGATGCGGTGAAAGATCGGCTCGGCTTACAAGAAAAAGTAGCGTCGCTGGAACCGCGTGACTCGGCGAAAGTGGAAATTGAGCGCGCTAGAAAGCGTCAGACGGTCGAAGCGAACTTGGTCACGCTGCCCGAGGCCGTGCCCGATAAATTGACGGCGGCGCGAGACTCCAACCCGCCACCGGACGAAAAAACGCCGGCCACCGGCAAAATCGAAATTAAAATTCCCGAAGCGCCCAGCGGCGCCATCGCTTATGTTCCGGAAAAATACAACTCGCATGTGCCGCACGGTCTGGTTGTTTGGCTGCACCCGTCTGGCGGTTACAAAGCCGACGAATTGATCGCCTGTTGGAAACCGCTGTGTGACGCGAACGATTTGATCTTGTTGGCGCCCAAAAGTGCAGAGTCGGCTCGCTGGCAACGCACGGAATTGGAGTTTGTGCGCAAAGAAATTGACGATGTGCTGCAAAAATACAATATCGATCGGTCACGAATTGTCGTGGCGGGCGAGGAAGCTGGCGGCGGAATCGCTTATTTGCTGGCAGACCAGAATCGCGATTTGATTCGCGGCGTGGCAGCCATCAATGCTGCTATGCCGCCGGGACTGACGCCGCCGGAAAACGACCCTGTGCAGCGGCTGGCGATTTTCACTACAACCGCCAAACAAAGTTCTCCGGCCATCATCGCCGGCATCAAGCGATTGCGGGATGCGAAGTTTCCGGTGACGGAACTGGACGTGGGCGATGTTGCCCGACCGCTGACGGCTAATGAAATGACAGAGTTGGTTCGCTGGATCGATACGCTGGATCGAAGCTAATTACAAAGTGGCATATCATGGATATTTCGCAAGCCACGGCTGATTTGAAATCGAGCGATGCGGCGGTTCGCGCCGCCGCCGCGGAACAGCTTGCCCATTTGGAGGACGGCGCGCAGCCGGCCGCGGTGCCGCTCGTTCTGGCAACGGCCGACGCTGATGAATCGGTTCGTCAGTGGGCCACGGCGGCGCTAGAATCGCTTGGGCCGCCGGATCCAGAACAAGCCGCCGAATTGGCCAAATTGACCTCCGATCCGCGATTGGATGTCGCCTATTGGGCGGTAACATTGCTGGGTCGGCTCGGCAGCGACGCAGGAAGCGCCGATACGGTGGCCGCATTGATTTGTGCCATAGATAATCATCCAGAAGCAGCAGTGCGTGAGCGTGCAGCCTGGGCGCTGGGCGAAGTGGGCAGCGCCGCAGCTGCGGCACTTCCGGCTCTGCAAGGCGCTCAGGCAAAAGCAGATCCCCGACTTTCTCGCTTGGCGAAGACCGCGATCGAACAAATCTCGGCCAAGTAATTATACTGCCGGTTTGCAGTACTCTTGCAGGACTCTGTGCCTTGATTGATCAGGCCGTAGAATATGCCAATGCTCGCTCAAAATAAAATCGCCTTTAAGGAATGGGCCGTTGTCTGTGCCGCGCTGGGATCGGGCCAGCAGACGATTATCTTGCGCAAGGGCGGAATCGATGAGGGACGCGAAGGGTTCCGCGTAGAACACAGTGAGTTTTGGCTGCTGCCGACGCGATTTCACCAAGACCCGTCGCAATTGACGGCCGATGCCCAGCCCTTGTGGCAACAAGTGCAGGATGCACAGTCTCCGCCAGGAAAGTTTTTGGTCAATTTATACGCCGTTGTTGAAGCAGTCTATGAATTGCGCGATGAGGCGGCCTTGGATCAACTTAATGGGCTGCACATTTTGTCGGCCGAAACCGTTCGGCAGCGATTCCATTATCGCCATCCAGGGTTATTCGTGCTGGCGGTGCGAACTTATCATGTGCCGGCGGCGTATGAAGTGGCCGACAGCCCGTACATCGCCGGATGCAAAAGTTGGGTTGAATTGCCTCAGGCACTCGCCACCGCCGGGGTGATGCCCGTACTGGATGAAGAGGCGTTTGCCGAACAACGCAAACAGCTCAAAGTGCTCGTCGGCGGCAAAGGCTAAATTGCTCGTTGTATCTCCGGGTTTCTTTTGGTAGTTTGGCTCACATTCGCTCGATCGGCAACTTCACTCAACCGGGGAAATCGCATGTCCAAAAATCGCAAAGCAGAAGTCGACGAGGCACAAAAGACATTCGACTTTAAAAATAAAAAATATCAACTCGAATTGGATACGTCAGCCGGAAAAATCACTTTGGATATGGCTCCCGATGTCGCGCCGGGACACGTGGCCAACATGCTTGGGCTGGCAAAAATCGGCTATTACGACGGACTCATCTTCCATCGCATTATCAAAGGATTCATGATCCAAGGCGGCTGTCCGGAAGGCAGCGGCATGGGCGGCCCGGGCTACACCATCAAGGCGGAATTTAACAAAATGAAGCATGAAGCGGGCGTGCTTTCCGCGGCCCGAAGCAGCGATCCGAATTCTGCCGGCTCGCAATTTTTCATCTGCCTGGGAGCGCATTCGCATTTGGACGGCCAGTATACGGCCTTCGGCAAAACGGCCGACGCGGCAAGTTTGGAAGTGGTGAAGACCATCGGCAATGTGCCGATCGGTGCGAACGACCGGCCACAAAAGCCGGTGACAATTAAATCGGCCAAAGTATTGGAAACGCCCAAAACGTAGGGGCCGGCGGCGAAGCGCAATTACAATAGAAGTTAAAGGTAATTTCACTTCTAGGCTTCGGTTTTCTTCCTGAAGGAACAATCGGATCGTAAAGATGTTGCGATTGTCCTTTCTCATCGCTCTCTGGACCGCACTTGGTACCACGGTTGCGTTTCCAAGCGACTTGAAAGCCAGCGACGCGGAATCCCCTGCGGAAGTTAACAGCATTCAGGTCGGTTTCGGCAATCATTACAAACTCGGTTGCTGGACCCCGGTGACAATTATGCTGAGTGAACCCGTGGGCGATTCCGGCACGACCGCCCGAAATGCGGCACGCCATCTTGATGTGCAAGTTGCCGATGGCGACGGCGTGCCAGCCTGGTTCATCGGACCCGATATCAACGGGACCGAAAGCGCTGTCTATGAAGCATATGTTCGCATTGGTCGCGCAAATCAGCCGATTCATGTGGGAATTTCAACGGCCGATGGCAACGGTAATGTTGCACCGAAACTTTTGGCCGGCCGTGCCTCGGAAAGTTCTGCCGTCGCCCTGTCCGCCACCGGCCAGTTCATTGTGGAGTTGGGCGCGTCGATCGGTTACCCGGAAATGGTCCGACGGCAGAATCTGAATGAAGCGGAACGCACAAGCGTGGTGACCATCGAGACGCCGCAACCGTTGCCGGACGAATGGTACGGCTACGACGGCGTGGATACGGTTGTGATTGTCGGCGCAGCGGCGGCGGAGAAATCGCTGTTGAGCGCGCCGGCCATCGACGCGCTCGAGCAGTGGGTTCAACAGGGGGGCGAGCTGGTAGTGTGTTGTGGCGGTAAAGCTGAGCAAATTCTGGGCGCAAATAAACCGCTTTCTCGATTTGCGCCTGGAGAGCTGAGCGGGGTAATTAATTTGCCGGCCGCCCGTTTTGGTCCGATCGAAAATTTTGCCGGCGCGGAACAGCCTTTGGAATCAACTTCGATTCGTGTTCCCCAATGGAAAAACGTAGCGCCGGACCACCGCATTGAATTGTCGGGCGCAGCTCGAGCGGAAGATTTGCCGCTCGTAATTCGTTGGCCGTTCGGGTTTGGACAAGTCACTTTTGTTGGGCTGGATTTAGATCGGCCGCCGTTTGCCCAGTGGCCCAGCCGGGCAAAGTTTCTGGAAAAGTTGGTGGGCAAACGTGCTCTGATGGGCGGGCGGTCTGCCGGATCACGCGCCGCCGGACAAGGAAAGCAGTTGGGATATATCGATCTGGCCGGCCAGTTGCGCGGGGCCCTGGATCAGTTCGAGGATGTGCATCTAGTTCCCTTTTGGGCGGTGGCGATACTCGGTCTGGCATACATTGTTTTATTGTTTCCTTTGAATTATTGGATCGTCATCCGCGGGGTGCGGCGGCAGGCGCTGGCTTGGGTGATCTTTGCGAGCGTGATCCTTACGTTTTGCCTGGCAGCCTATGCGTTGGCCAGTTATGCCAAGGGCAAGCTGCGGCACGTCAATCAGGTGGATTTGACGGATGTTGATCTAATTGCAGGCCGCGCGCGCGGCGCCACGTGGTTGAATATTTTTTCTGCCGAGAATGCATTGTACGATTTGCATGTCGAGCCGCGGATCAGCAACCCCATGGGTGGGAATGCTTCCGCAAGCGCCGATAACGCCAATCCAAATTCATCGACGCTGCTGAGCTGGTTCGGTCTGCCGGGCACAGGATTGGGAGGCATGAGTTCCGCAGCGGTGAATCTGCCCCTGTTTGACGAACCGTATATGATTGATCCGGGGCGCGGCACGATTTCCGGTGTGCCATTGGCGAAATGGTCTAGCCAAAGTTTTGTTGCACGTTGGGAAATGGATCGCCAAGCAGCCGACTCGCATGGACTGAATGCGAGTCTCACCGCCACCATCGATCGACGATTGCGGGGCACGATGGTAAACCGTCTGGATTCGCCGCTAACGGATTGCGTGCTGCTATTCGATCGCTGGGCATATCCGCTGGGCACGCTGACACCGGGCAAATCGGTGTCCCTGGATCGGGCGGAATGGCAAACGATCGACACCTACCTAACCAAGCGGCGCACCATTGCGGCCCACGATGAAGTGCCGCCCTACGATCGCGCCGGCTTCGACGTGCTACGGATCATGGAAGTAATGATGTTTTACGACGCGGCCGGCGGATCGAACTACGCGGGCCTGGTCAACCGTTATCAGCGATTTACCGATTTGACCGATCAATTGGAATTTGGGCGAGCGATTCTTGTCGGACGCGGGCCGGCCGGCGCCGTGGTGCAAATCGACGGACGACCTGCGACCGACGAAGCACAAGGCGTTCACACCAGCATGTACCGTTATGTGATCCCTGTGGAATCGCCCAATGGAACTTGATGCCGAAATGTTTCCCACACTGCGTGAGTGGCCCGCAACTTGATAAAATCTGCTTGCCAAAATCGATCCTCTTCTCCAAGGCAGCGACGTGATTGAAACCCGCGATTTGACGAAAAAATACGGCGAACTATTTGCCGTGAAATCTCTGTCGATCAAACTCGACAAGGGAGATGTTTTCGGTTTCATCGGCCCCAACGGCGCCGGCAAAACCACGACCATGCGGATGCTGGCCACGCTTTTGAATCCCACCTGGGGCGAGGCCTACGTCTGCGGCAACTCGATCTACACTAAGCCGAAGGAAATTCGGCGGCTGATCGGTTTCATGCCCGACTTTTTCGGCGTGTACGACGACATGAAGGTGATCGAGTATTTGGAATTTTTCGCCGCCGCCTATCGCATCAACGGTCAAAAACGCCGAAAAGTTTGCGACGATGCATTAGAGCTGGTCGGTCTGGGCTACAAACGCGATGCTTTCGCCACAAGCCTTTCGCGCGGCATGAATCAACGGTTGGGGCTGGCCAGGGTGCTCTTGCACGATCCGCAGGTGCTATTGCTGGACGAGCCGGCTAGCGGATTAGACCCGCGAGTGCGTATCGAAATTCGCCGGGTCATCAAACAGTTGGGCGAAATGGGCAAAACCGTGATGGTCTCGAGCCACATTTTGCCGGAACTGGCCGACATGTGTAATAAAATCGGCATCATCGAGCGCGGCGAATTGCTGTGGAATGAAGATGTGAATGAATTGATCAAAAAAGTTCGTCGCCAAATCGTGCTGCGGATCAATGTTGCCGGCGCGCAGGATGCTGCCGCGAAAATAATCGAGCAGCACAACGGCGTGGACCGCGTGGAACTGACCGGCGGCGAACTGGTCGTCACCTTGAAAGAAGGCGTCCGCGATTACAGCGATTTGGCATCGCAACTCATTGCGCACGGCCACAAACTTACGATGCTCAAGGAAGACGAATTGAACCTGGAAGGCGCCTTCATGGCGCTGACAAAGGGAATCACGGCCTGACGCAGGCCGATCGCCAGTTTTCAATAGCCGGCGATACTTGTCTTACCGGCGTCCATCTTGAGCGTTTTCAAGAATTCCTCTGCTTTGGCGGTCATCATCCGCAGGTCGCTGGCCACGGCAAGGAATTGCATGCCTTGTGCGGCACGTTTTAGCGCCGCTTCGGGATTCATCACGTGCATCCCGGTCGCTCTGCCGGTTTTTTTGCTGATCGACACGATTCGATCAATCGCTGCTTCAAATTCCCCGTCGCTGCATTCCGTTCCATCGGATTTGCGCATGTTGGCCCGTAGATCCACGGGGCCGACGAAAATGGCGTCAACGCCCGGCAGGCGGTAAATTTCCTCGGCGTTGGCGATGCCCGCCGGGCTCTCGGTTTGCAGAACGACGAGAATCTCCTCGTTTGCACGCTGGTAATATTCCGCCGTACTGCAGCCGAAATTCAGCGCGTGCAGTCCGCCGCCCAAACTACGGTTGCCCACCGGTGGATATTTGGCGGCGGCAACAATCTCGCGGGCTTGTTCGACGGTGTTGATCATCGGAGCAACAATGCCCCACGCTCCGGCATCGAGCGCCCGTTTGATGAAAAAATGATTTCCCTCCGGCACGCGAGCCAGGGGCACGCCGCCGGCATCGGCAATGGCGCCAAAAATGGCGGCCGCCTGCGACCAATCGATCGGCTGATGTTCCATGTCCAGCGTGAGCCAGTCCCAACCGAGTCGAGCCATCACGCGCGAAGCATACAAATCGCCCAGGCTCAACCATGTGCCGAATGTCGGTTGGCCGGCTTTCAATTGTTTCTTGATAGGATTCGTTTTCATCGGGGCAGAGGGGCGGAGCAGAAGTCGGGGTTCAGGAATTCAAAAATTGCAGTCCCAGAATGTTTCATATCCCGCAGCCAAGCTGCGTAGACCAATTGTCTACGCTAACGGTTTCGCTGCAAATTCGCCAGCAATCGTGCAAATTATTCCGATTCTGCCGAATTCTCGTCTGCACCGTCAGGGCCGCTTTGCCGTAGAATAGTCCGGCCGGGACGGTCTCGGCGAAGGAATATTGTGGCGCACGATTTTGGATAAGGATTTTTGGATTATGAAGCGATTTCTTCTTCCGACAATGGCCGGCGCATTGTCGATTTTTGGCGTGTTGGCATTTTTTGCGGTTTCGACATCGGCTCAACAACCGCGCCCCGAACAAGTTCCAGCCAATGGCGGTACAGGCGTAACGCAATCGGGCCGCCGCGATTTCACTCCTGCGACGCCGACCACTACCGTCGCCGGCCTCACCACCGATAAGCAAAAGGCCAGTTACGGCATCGGTTTCAGGATGGGTTCGGACATGCGTGCTGGCCAACTAACACAGGATGATATTGATTTGCAGAGATTTATGCAGGGACTATCCGATGCCATCGCTAAAAAGAAGCCGGCTCTCACCGAAGAAGACGTGCAGAAAGCGATGACCAATTTCCAACAAACTCTCCAAGATAAAATCAAAACATTAGCTGATAAAAATAAGAAGGAAGGGGAAGCATTTCTCGCTGCTAATAAGACAAAGGACGGGGTGAAAGCTCTTCCCAGCGGACTCCAGTATAAGGTGATCAAGTCGGGCACTGGTGCCACACCAGGTCCAGCCGACACTGTGAAGGCGCACTACAAAGGCACCCTGCTGGATGGGTCCGTGTTCGACAGTTCCTATGATAACGGGGAACCTGCTGAATTTCCGGTCAGCGGAGTCATCAAGGGCTGGACCGAAGCGTTGCAGCTCATGAAGGTAGGCGATAAATGGCAACTGTTTATCCCGTCAGATTTGGCTTATGGTCAACGCGGGCAGCCAGGCATCGGTCCCAATGCACTGCTAGTGTTCGACGTAGAATTGCTCGATGTCAAGAAGGGTAACAACGCTCCGGATAATATGTTGTTGCCGCCTGGCAAATAGTCGATCGATCCGCCATTTGTCATCTGTCATGTATTCTGAATCTCCTGCTGTATTGAATTCGATGCTAAACCGCCAGCGTTTAGCGATCGCTGTTTGCATTCTGTTGATCGTCTTCCCGACGCCTTCCTTCGCTCTGGCCCAAAGCCACTGGCCGATGGAGGAAGCCCGCAACCGCATGGTTGAGGAAGAAATCATCGGCGGCGGAGTGAAAAATCCGCGCGTGATTCAAGCCATGCGCGATACGCCGCGGCACGAATTTGTCCCCTTGCCCTATCGGCAAAATTCGTACTTCGATATGTCGCTGCCGATCGGGGAAAAGCAAACCATCAGCGGGCCGTTTGTCGTGGCCTACATGACCGAGCAGCTCGATCCGCAGCCAACCGATCGCGTGCTGGAAATCGGCACCGGCAGCGGTTACCAAGCGGCCGTGCTCAGCCCGCTTGTGAAAGATGTGTACACAATCGAAATTCTCGAACCACTCGGCAAGCGGGCCGAAGAGACTCTGAAGCGTTTGAAGTACGACAACGTTCATGTAAAAATCGGCGACGGTTATCAAGGCTGGCCGGAGCATGCGCCGTTCGAAAAAATCATTGTCACTTGCTCGCCGGAAAAAGTCCCGCAGCCGCTGGTGGATGAGTTACAAGAAGGCGGCCGAATGATTATTCCGGTGGGCGAACGGTTCGAGCAAATGCTGTATCGCTACACCAAGAAAAATGGCCAGTTGGTGGCCGAGCCGCTGCGGCCCACGCTGTTTGTACCGATGACGGGCACCGCCGAAGCCGGTCGCGAGGTGCAGCCCGATCCTCTGCGTCCGCAAATCGTTCACGGCGGTTTCGAGGAACCGGTCGGAGACGACAGCGAGCCCCGCGGCTGGTATTACTGCCGTCAGATGAAAGTGGTTGAAGCCCCCGATGCTCCGGAAGGCAAACGCTACATCCAATTCACCAATGATGTGCCCGGCCGGATGAGCCGAGCGCTGCAGGGCTTTGCCGTGGACGGGAAAAAAATCGGTCAAATTGAAGTAACCGCCATGATTTCCGGCCGCGACATCAAAGCCGGACCAACCCCTGACCAACTGCCGCAGATTTCGCTCACCTATTACGACGACAACTGGGCGATTATCGGCCGCAATTTCGTTGGACCGTTTCACGGCACGTTTGATTGGCAACAAATCACGCAAAGGCTTGCGGTGCCGCCGAAAGCTAGCAAGTGCATTATGCACATTGGCTTACTGGGCGGCGTGGGCCAGTTCTCGGTCGACGATGTATCGATTCGGGCCATTTCACGCTGAAATTGCCGTCATTCGAGTCCGCGGCGGCCCGTCAGCTGCATGAAATATTCGATTTCCGCTACGGCGGATGCTTGACGGACGTTTTGCTCCAGCAGTTAAATAGAGTCTGCCGTTGTCGTTGAGAAGTCGCACTTCTGTTCATGCTTTGGAGAACTTTATGATCCGTCGCGCACTGTTTGCCATTCCGATTTTCTTGGGCCTCGCATTTTTTTCGATTGCCCATACGCTGGCGGCGGATTTTAACGGCGTTTGGAAAGGATCGGTAGAATTTCCCGATGGCCAAACGCGGGAACTGACTTACACGCTTAAAGTTGACGGCGAGAAGCTAACGGGCACGATCGAAAGCCCGCGTGGAAAAGTCGATATTTCCGATGGCAAAGTAACCGCCGACGGATTCACGTTCAATACGATGCGCGACGGTAATTCGATTGCCCATGAAGGAAAATGGGCAGACGGCAAAATCAAAATTACCGTGCACACGCCGGACGGCGATCGGCAGTACGCTTTGTCCCCCTCGGCGCCTCCCGCGGCTGCGCCAGCCGTCGGCGCTGCAGCCGGTCCGGCTGCCAATGCAGGAGCCGATAAAGCGGCGTCTAATTCCGCGGCATCCAGTAATAAAACGGCGACAGCCGACGTCAACGGAAAATGGGAAGGGAAAATCAAAGATGAAAACGGCGCCGACATCGATTTGGTTTACGATCTGAAAGTCGACGGCGGAAAACTAATCGGCACGGTGGAAGGACCCGCCGGAAAATTAGATTTGGAAAACGGAACAATCAATGGCGACAAACTGAAATTCCAAGTTTCCTTCGGCGATTTTCATATTCAGCACGACGGTCAGGCGGCCGATGGAAAAATCAAAATCACGTCGCACTCGCCCATGGGCGACCGTGATTACACCCTTTCGCGACCCGTCGATTTGGCCGGCGCATGGGAAACCAAATTCAACACGCCCGACGGCAACGAAATTCTACTGAAGTATGATTTGAAAATTGACGGCCAAAAGCTAAGCGGCACCGTCGAGGGACCTCTGGGAAAACTCGATCTTAAGGACGGCAAAGTTGATGGAAATACGATTTCGTACAAGGCCACCGTGGGCGACAACGAAGTATCCTACGAGGGCAAGTATGCCGACGGAAAAATCAACGTCAAATCACACGGCGGTCCGTTCGGCGATCACGAGTATACCCTGACCCGTCCTGCATCCGACATATCGGGCGCCTGGGAAGCGAATTTTAAGGACGACGCCGGAAACGACATGCTGCTGAAGTTCGATTTGAAAGCTGATGGCCAAAAGCTAACCGGTACTGTGAAAAGCCCGCAGGGCGACGGCGAGCTCAGCAACGGCAAAATCAGCGGGAATGAAGTTTCATTCGACGTTGAATTCAATGGCGAAACCATCAAACACAAAGGCAAGCTTACCGGCAAGGAAATCGACTTGACCGTCAATGGTTTCGGCACCCAGTGGGATCTTGCCCTGAAGCGGCCGGCGGCGAAATAAGTTGAGCTATAGGAAATTGCCATTTCGCCGGCGACTTCCTGCGCCAAATTGTTCTTGCACTTCAACTTTCATGCCGCTGCAAAAAGCTTCTGCAGCGCACTTTTTCTGTCTTACGAATTCATTGGATGAATTCAGCGGCAAATCCGTGCAATCGGCGCACCCTTTGCTTTACTCACAAGCAAACGAACCCCAAGCCTAGACCGTCGCGATTAGTGACTTCGCTAACGAGACAGCAATGTCCGACCACTTTAAAAATCTCTGGCTTTGCATGGATGCATTGGCTGCTGCCTTGCAATGCGACCAAGGCGATGCAGAGAAAATTCTCGATGAATTAGAAACCCAGTTGGCTACCCAGACAGTCGACGAGCGTGATAATGCGAGGAGAAAGATGATTTGTGTTATTGCTCAATTGTCGCGCCTGGAAGTGAGAATGATGGCCAATCATGGCCCGGTACGGTCGTCATAAATGACGCGCGATTCCGCGACATCAATTTTCTATTAAGGGTACAGCAATTGCGGCCTAAAACCCGCTCATCGCTGGAACGCTTCATTTTGAGTTTGCAATGCTTCAGTTTCCATTCTGGATAGCAGTGCCGAGGGAGACTCTATCTCCTCAGGGCTCCAAAGGATATGGCACCGGTGCGCCATGGACATTCTCGACGGCTGAAAAAATGGCGAAATTTTTGGCGGCCCATCATAATGTTCAATGCGAAACCAAGTTGGTCGATCGTTACTCAGCGCCAGCAGTGATTTCTAAACTTGCAACGGACGGATTCTCCGCAGTTTGCCACGATGCCGATGAAGATGGCTCGGGCGCAACCGACATTTCTCTGGCAGAAATTTCGGCCGCGCTCCATCGTTGAAACTCACCAAGGATTTGTAAGCATCCCATTCGGCTACGACGACAATTCGTCAATAAATTCACGAATTTTGACGGCGTCAATATTCTTGTTAATTTTCGTGGAGTCGACTGCGTCGATGATGGCGTACGCTTCGTCGCAATACTTGTCGAAGAATTTCCACGTCATTTGCTGTTTACGGCCCCAAGTGACACAAACCGGGCCCAGCGGCGTATAGCCCGATACAAATACATAATGCCCGCCCCACGAGTTCACGGCCCCATTCGGCCCGCGCACCACATCCCACGGGTTGCCCGTTTCAAATTGCCTCTCGGCGGAAACCGGCAATCCCAGACCTAAGCCGACACCGATGTCGAGCAGGATCGCTTGTTTGATTTCATTGTGGTTGGCCAGATTAAGTTCAGAAAACGCTTGGATTTTGTAATTCGCTGTCCCGACCATCCAACCATTGGTTCGCCACAGCCCAAGCGAATCGAGTACAACCAAGCCACTGTCTGCGCCGCCTGTCTCCTGGAAATACTCGCGGGTAACATCCTCGTCGCTGATGGCGATCACCTTTTTCTGCTCGGCCAGTTCAAAACGCAGCGTTTGGTGCGCCCGGCCTGCCATCACGCAATCTCCGTATTGATCGTTGGCAAACATTGGCGTTGGCACGCCGGGATGCTGTTGGTCAAAATCATACTGTTTGGGCACAGAGATGCGGGCTTTCAACAGCGCGGCGAACTTTAAAGTGCGTGGATCGCGCCGTGCAGGCGCTTTGCCAAGCTTGAAAGTAGGATGACGATGAATTCCTTTGCAGCGGGCCATACAAATCTCCAAAATGAAAGGGCGGGAACCAGCAATCGTTATAGTGTACAGATATGCACATACACGCACGACTCGACAAGCAGCGTTTTTAGGCCACTTGAATTCGCTTCACGCACAGAGAATGCGCATAGAAAAGCGGCCACGCCGCTCCAATTTGCCGCACGAAGCAAACCTTAGATAGCTTGCCGCCGCGCTATACTCACGATGAGCCCGAGTGCCCAGAGGTGGGCCACTAAATCCGATCCGCCATAGCTAATCAGCGGCAGCGCCAATCCGGTGATGGGCAGCAGACCAACCATCATGCCGGTGTTAATGATCACCTCCGCGCCAAATAGCGCGGCGACACCGACGGCAACCAGTCGCCCGAACGGTTCTTCCGCTTGAGCGGCAACGCTTAAACATCGGGCCGCCAAAATGGCGAATAGCAACAGCACTAATCCAGCGCCGACAATTCCAAATCGCTCGCCGAGCACGCAAAACACTGAATCGGTTTGCGGCTCGGGCAATCGGAAACTCGCCGAGGCATCGTCCGCGTCCGCATTGAAAAAAGTGCCCCACACGCCGCCTTGCGCCAGGGTGCGTTTGGACTGATCCAAATGAAAGCCGTCCGCCGTAGCAGGCTCGCGCGGCAGGTTTTGCTCCCATAGCGCGGTTACGCGCGAACGCTGCTCATGGCTCATCTGGCTCCACAACAAAGGGAGCAACAACAGGCCGGCAACTGCCAACCGCACTAAGTCACGCCGCCGGATGCCCGCGGCAAATAGCATGGCAAAGAACACCGGAAGGAAAACAAGCGATGTGCCCAGATCGGGCTGTTTCAAAATCAGCAGCATGGGCACAGTAGCCATCGCCAACGGCCATAATACGGCGCTGGCGAAACCCGCCGACACATTGCGATGCATCAACAATCGAGAAAGCGCTAAAATGAAAATCACTTTGACGAACTCCGATGGCTGTGCGCCGAACCCGCCTACGCGAATCCAGCGGTGTGCGCCGTTGACTGCGGGAAAGGCATACACAATCAATAGCGCAACGACGGCAAGCGAGTAAATGACGAAAATGTGCCGCGCCAATCGACGGTAATCGGTCAAGCTGGTAACCGTAAGAACGCCCAAACCCACGATCGACCAGACGATTTGTTGCCGTACAAGTCGTGTGGATCCGTCAGTGATTTGCTCACTTTGTTCCACGGCGGTCCAGCCCGCCACCATCAGGACGATTGCCACGCAGGGAACGACCCAAGGGAATCGGCGAGCACTAAGGGCTGTATTCATAGCCATGAAGCGAGACCAGAAGGGTGTGCAAGGTTGGCAGCTGGGCTCGGCAATCGTCCAGAAAGTGCCGTGATGGGTCAACTGTAACGGATATTCCGTTTAGGTAGCCTCTTCAAAAACCCATCGTCCTGACGCCAGCTCCACGCCAGCGTAGCTTCGCAAAACCACTACTTTCAAAGGGGTTGCGCTCACTATTACGCTACAGCGATGGAGAGGGGCCGGCTAGGCTCCAACTTCGAAGCACCGGCATCCGCTAGCTATCCAAACCATTGTTCTTAACCGGAAAAAATTGCCCAATCTACTTGATTTGCGTGCTAGTGTTTGTATGTTTTGGGGTGAAGGTGGCGGAGCCCCAGTCGAATCAATTTCCGAATTTCATGGAGAAATGGACATGTTGAGCAGGAATTTTACCAAGTGGATGTTGGCCGCGGCTGTGGCAGTTGCTGGCCTTACCTTTAATGTGCGCAGTTCGCAGGCGCATTTCCATGGCGGCTGGGGATCATCGAGTTCCTCCTCGAGTGGCTGTTGGGGATGCTCTTCATCGAGCTCTTCCGGCGGTTACTGGGGATCAAGCTCATCGTCTTCTTCCGGTTGCTGGGGATGCTCTTCATCGAGTTCATCTGGCGGTTGGCATCACGGCTCGTGGGGCTGCAGCAGCTCCAGTGGCGGTTGCTGGGGATGCTCGTCGTCTTCGGGCGGCTGGGGATCGAGCAGCAGTTCCTCCAGCTCTTCCAGTGGCACGGTGATTTACGATGAAGGCGCTCCGGCCCAGTCCATGCCTGCCGCTCCGAACGGTTCGAACAATCCGCCACAGCCACCGGCTCCTGGCGCAGGTTCCAGCACTCCGGCCCCAGCTCCAATGTCCGGCGCAATGTATCGCGCGTTGGATGGCAACCAAACCGCTCTGTTGAGCGTTAGCGTTCCCGCCGAGACCAAGATCTTCATCAATGGCACCGCGACCACAAGCACCGGTTCGGAACGTCAGTTTGTGAGCCGTGGTTTGTCCTCGGGCAACCGCTACGACTACGAAGTCCGGGCAGAAATTACCCGCGACGGACAAACGATCACCGAGACCAAGAACGTAACCTTGGCCGCTGGTCAACAAGTCAACTTGTCGTTCAACTTTGAAGGAAATAAGGAAGCTCCGGTTGCTGGCAAAGCCGCCAGTACGAAGCTGACAATTCACGTCCCAGCCGATGCGAAGGTGTATTTGGCCGGCCGTGAAACTAGCTCGACCGGAGAAGTGCGTGAATTTAGCACGTCGAAATTGGCTGCAGGCACGGAGTGGAAAGATTACACCGTGCACGTGACGGCCAACATCGACGGACGTGATGTTAGCAAGGATGAAACGATCACGCTCACCGGCGGCCAAGATCGCGATTTGACGTTCGATTTCAACTCCAGTCCAATCGCCAGTACCGCTGCGGTCACTCGATAAGTGGCTCGCTGAGCGCCAATCATCCTCGAAGTTTGCAACTTGAGCCCACGCCACCGCACCTAATCCGTGCGGTGGCGTTTTTCGTTTACAGACAGGGCGGGGGTAGGCCGCCGAGCTGGACCGGTACGATAAGGGCGGCACAATTGGTAAAATCTACCGCCCACTGACCGCCGCGCGCCCCCTGGCCGATGAACGATATTATGGCAGACTTCGCTGAAAATACCTCGGCAAACGCTCCCAGCCCGCCCCCCGGCTACTCGCTTGCGCCCCAGTGGCGCATCCTGATCACCGCGGTCCTGTTGGCTCATTTAACCGCCCTCATCGCCGCGCCGATGTCGACCCCCTTTGGAGATGCTCCACAAAGCCAACTGCAACTCGGTCTGGCCCGCATAGTTAATCCCTATTTATGCTTGACCTATCTCGATCATGGCTACCGCTTCTTTGCTCCCGCGCCTTCGGCCGGGCATCTGGTGCGCTATCAACTCGAAATGCCCGACGGCACGACTAGCAAAGGAGTTTTTCCCGATCTGAAAACCGAGTGGCCGCGGCTGTATTACCATCGCTACTTCATGCTCAGCGAAAAGCTGAATCGATATTGGGATCCCGAAGAGCCGGCCCCGACCGATCCGCCCGAAGAACGTCGCTTTTGGCAATTGAACCGCGATACATTTTTAGATGTCGCGCAATCTTATGCCTCACAGCTGCTTCGCGAGACCGACGCTCGCAAAGTCACTCTGGAATTGGTGCAGCACGATCTGCCCAGTCCGCGCGATTTGGAGCAAAATCGCCCACTGACCGATCCTGGCTTTTATAAGACCTTGTGGACCAAAACCTACGAGGCGCCACAGTCATGAGTGCAGCCATGAACATGGTCACCGGTTATTTTCGCAATTTGCAGCGCGACACCCGGGCCGGCTGGAATCGTTTCTGGTTTTCTCCCACCGATCCAGCCACGCTTGGACTGATCCGAATTCTGGCCGGCGCCATGCTGTTCTACACGCATTTGATCTGGTCGCTCGACCTCAAAGGCTTTTTTGGTCAAAACAGTTGGATCAATTCTGAAACAATCACCAAGCTTCCCGAATATTCGCCATTCCGTTGGAGCTACTTTTTTTGGATTCAATCCCCGACGCTTATGTGGGCTGTCCACATCGCAGCCCTGATCGTCTTCGCGCTCCTGACAATCGGCCTTTGGAGCCGAACAATGTCGGTGCTGGCTTTCCTGGCGGCCGTCTCCTATGCCAATCGCGCCTCCCTCGCGCAATTCGGCCTCGACGATGTCAACTGCATGCTCGCGCTCTACTTGATGGTCGGCCCCTGCGGCGCCGCCTATTCCGTCGATCGCTGGCTGAAACGCCGCAAAGCCGACGGCCAGTTACCCATTGAGCCCAGCATTGGCGCTAACATCGCCATTCGCTTGCTGCAACTGAATTTATGCGTCGAGTATTTCTTTTCCGGCATCGGTAAGGCCCAAGGGGCGCCCTGGTGGAACGGCGACGCAATTTTGATGGTAACCGGAATGTACGAATATCAATCCTTGGACATCACCTGGCTGATCCATTACCGTTTCTGGGCCGAAATACTTGCCCATCTCACCGTCTTTTGGGAACTATCGTACTGTGCCCTCGTCTGGCCCCGGCTCACGCGCCCCATTGTCATTGCCATTGGCATCGGCATGCACTTGGGCATCGGCCTGTTCCTGGGCATGTGGACGTTTGGCCTGGCGATGATTATCGCCAATCTTTCGTTCGTCTCGCCGTGGGTCGTGCGGCGAATTCTCGATCGCCGTAGCGCCGCCATTGAACCAACAGAGCAGGGCACGGGGGCGCAGTCCTCTGACATCAACCGATCAAAGACATATAGCACCTCGCGTAAGACGGCGGCATCCGCTTCACTGGCCGCAACTCGCAAATAGCGGCTGCTGCCGCCCAGACACCAGACAACCCATCGCTCAGCGTCTCGGCAAGTACCAAGGCCGCACGTCGATCACTTGCATGCCGGCGGCAACCGCCGCTTCAATTCCCAGATTACCGTCTTCGTAGACAAGACATTCTTCCGGTTTCAAATTCAAGCGCTCGGCCGCTTTAAGAAAAATATCCGGCGCTGGTTTGCCGTGCGCGACGTCGTCGGCGCCGACGAACACGTCGAACATCGCGTTCAGTCCAACGGCCGCCAACGATTGGTGGATGACACTTTTCCAACCTCCGGAGGCAACCGCCATCTTCCGCCGTCCCTTTTCGCGATGCACAATTTCAATCACGCTGTGAATCGGTTCGAGCGACTCGATATTTTCCAGAAACAATCGCTCCTTTTCCTCAGCGGCTGTCCTGGCATCGCAAATTACATTCTGCTGCTTGGCAAGCGTTTGAATAATCGTGACCGTCGGCATTCCGGAGAACGAATAAAACTGCTCTTCGGTGATCGTAATGCCCACCGCCTGCATCGCCGCTTTCCATGCCAAAAAATGCAGCGGCATCGTATCGACCAAGGTACCGTCGCAATCGAAAATGAGTCCCTTGAATCGCTCTGGAATAATTGCCGCGGGGTCGGTCGGAAACATTGCCATCAACGGCTGCCTTTCAAGATGATGCCTTTATTCGAAACGGAACATTGTACCGAAGGAATGTCCCATGTTACTTGAGCATTTCGGTTAGGGCAGGGGACCCAGCATCCTTGGCCTAGCGCGTTGCAGTGATAAAATGAGCTGCGCTTACGTTCCGGAATGGTCCGCTTGACGAGCGACTTGGAAGGCGGCCGTCGCCAACGTCGAATTGAGTTGATCAAAACTAATTCGTGCACGGCACCAAAGTTCGTCTAAGGAGCAGCAATATGACCGTCGAGAACTATCAGAATCTCGTTATCGGAAGTGGCGTGGGCGGAAAGCTAGTGGGTTGGAACCTCGCGAAAAAAGGCCAAAAAACTGTTGTCGTGGAACGAGCGATGATCGGCGGCGCGTGTCCAAACGTGGCCTGCCTGCCTAGCAAAAATGTGGTTTACAGCGCCAAAGCCGGAATTTGCTCAAGCGATGCACCGTTTTGGCAGCCGTGTCACCCTCGTGCAGCGCGGCAAGCAATTGCTGGAACGTGAAGACGCCGACATTTCCGCCGCAGTTGATGAGTTAATGCGGGACGAAGGCATCGAGGTGTTGCTACAAGCAGAAATACTAGAAGTCGCCGGCCGATCGGGCAACGGCGCCAAAATTCGGGTGCGCGCCGCCGAAGCGGAAAAAACGCTCGAAGCGTCGGACATCCTGTTGGCGGCCGGCCGTATACCGAATACAGATAAGATCGACTTGGCAAAGACGGGTGTCGAGTTAGACTCGCGCGGCTACATTCGTGTCAACGAGCGGCTCCAGACTTCCGCCGCCAACACCTGGGCCTTGGGCGAATGTGCTGGAAGCCCGGCTTTCACGCATGTAGGCGAAGACGATGCTCGCGTAGTGCTCAGCAACCTCGATGGCGGCAGTCGCACAACGCGCAATCGGTTAATTCCTTATTGCCTGTTCACCGACCCCGAACTGGCGCACGTTGGATTGACTGAATCGGAGGCGCAAGCGAAGGGTGTTTCGTACCGACTGGTCAAGCAACCAATGGTGAATGTGCTCCGCACCCGCACCCTTTCCGAGACCCGTGGGTTCGCCAAGGCATTAATCGGAACCGACGATCGCATTCTCGGCTTTACTGTATTTGGCGCCGAAGGAAGCGAAATGATGGCCGTCGTTCAAACCGCCATGATCGGCGCGCTGCCATATATTGGAGGCCCGCTGCGCGATGCGATTTTTACTCACCCGACTGCCGCTGAGGGCTTGATTGGACTGTTCTCCGGTCCGCTGGTTGAACCAAAGCGACAATAGTCGTCCGACAATGCGTTATTTTCCTGCCGTTGAATAGGGCGCGAACCGCTGCGTATACTTGAAGGTCCTGATTTGGGTAGCAGAAGGCAGGGGGGGTAAGATTGGTGACTGAAAGCTGAAAGCAGGGGGACGGTTTCAATTGTCATGAAGGAGCCAAGCGTGTTTGAATCGATTGCCATTGTCGGGGCCACCGGAGCCGTGGGGCGGATTATTTTCCAGTTGCTCCAGGAGCGGGAGTTTCCGGCGCAACGGATTAAATTTCTGGCGTCGGGGCGATCGGCAGGAAGCAAAATTAAGTTCCGCGGCCGGGAATACTCCGTCGAAAAGTTGGAACCCGATGCGTTCAACGGAATCGATTTGGCAATCGGCAGCACGCCCGACGAAGTGGCCAAGGAGTTCGTCCCCTGGGCGGTGGAACGCGGTTGCGTGGTGGTCGACGAAAGTGGTTATTGGCGGATGGATCCCAAGGTGCCGCTAGTGATTCCGGAAGTCAATCCAGAGGCTGCGCTCGCGCACAAGGGAATTATCGCCAGCCCGAATTGCTCGACCACACAATTAGTAGTGGCCATTAAGCCGCTGCACGATGCGGCCCGGGTGAAAAGAGTGGTGGTCAGCACCTATCAAGCCACCAGTGGGGCGGGGTTGGCCGGCTGCCGCGATCTGGAAAACAGCACCAAGGCCAAATTGAGCGGCGGCCAGCACAAAAACGAAACCTTCGCCCACGACATCGCCTTCAATTTAATTCCGCACATCGGCAGCCCCAAGCACAAGGGTTACACCTCGGAAGAAATGAAAATGGTCTTCGAGACCCGCAAGATTATCGGCGACGATTCGATCCAGATTTGCCCTACCTGCGTGCGCGTGCCGGTGAGCAACTGCCACAGCGAAAGCATTTTGGTCGAAACCGAGCGCAAGCTAAGCGTCGAGGATGCCAAGCGATTGTTTTCCGCCTTTCCGGGCATTACCGTCGTCGACGATTTGGAGCGAAAGCAATATCCCATGCCCAAGGATTGCGATGGCAGCGACGACGTGTTCATCGGCCGCATTCGGGAAGATATTTCCAGTCCAAACGGCCTGGCGTTTTGGTGCGTGAGCGACAACTTGCGAAAAGGCGCGGCGACCAATGCCGTGCAAATTGCGGAGCTATTAGTGCGGAGCAAGTCTTTGCAAAACGTCTGAATATTTTTTGCCGTGGCTCGCAATATCAAACTCACGCTGGCTTACGACGGTACCGATTTCGCCGGGTGGCAATATCAAACAGGCCAGCGCACGCTGCAAGACACGCTGGAGCAGACGCTGGCGAAAATCACCGGGCAATTTTCCCGCGCGACCGCTAGTGGCCGAACCGATGCCGGCGTGCACGCGCTGGCACAGATTGTCAGCTTTGAAACCGATAGCAGCATGCCGGCGGAAGTGCTATGGCGGGCCTTAAACGCCGAGCTGCCGTACGATATGTCCGCGCTAACAGTGGAAGATGCTCCAACTGGATTTAATGCCCAGCGCGAGGCCAAACGGAAGCGCTATCGCTATGTCATTTGCGATTATCGGGTGCGCGATGTTTTCCGCCGGCGTTATGCCTGGCAGCTATTTAACCGGCTCGATGTGCCGGCGATGCAACGCTCTGCCGCGGTACTGGTGGGCACTCACGATTTTATCAGTTTTCAGTCGAGCGGATCGGAACGTGAGACGACAGAGCGAACGATTTACGACCTAACGATCCAGCGCCATGAGCCGCCGGACGATCGAGTGGTTCAAATCGAAATCGAAGCCAGCGGATACTTGTATAACATGGTGCGGAACATCGTGGGCACCTTGGTCGAAGTTGGGCAGGGGCGCCAGCCGGACACTTGGGTGGCCGAAGTGCTGGCCGCTTGCAATCGCCGCCGGGCAGGACCCACGGCGCCAGCGCAGGGGCTGTGTTTAGTCAGCGTGTCTTACTAAGCAGTCCAATGGTCAAAAAGTCTAAAGGTCGAAAAGTCCAGGAAAAGAGTTTCCTTCTTGATTCGTTGGACTTTTGAACTCTTGGACTTTTTGACTTTTAGACTCCGCTACACCGCAATTGTTCGATCCGCCACTCGCCGTTAGACTAAAATGGTTTAGGCGAGGAGACATCCCCTAAACCATTGCGGCGAGTGATCATCCGTGGAATTGACGGCACATGCCCGAGTAGGAAGGTATCGGCTGCTGTCGATGGTGGGGACCGGCCGTAGTTGCCAGGTTTGGGACTCCATCAACGATCAAAACAACGACCGTCGGGCATTGAAGATTTTGGTGGAATCGTATGCGGCGCAGCGCGGTCAAGTGGCACTATTGAAACGCGAGTTTGCCGTGGGGCGCGAATTGGATCATCCGCAGGTGATTCATATTTATGACTATCAGAACCATCGCGGCACAGTGTATTTGGTGATGGAATTGTTCCCGGCGCACAATATCAAGCAATTTTTTTTGCAGGTGGGGGTGGAAGGGCTCGCGCACTATGTGCCGCGGATTGTTGAACAGTCGGCGACGTCGCTCGACTATTTGCACAGTCATGGATGGATTCACCGCGACGTCAAACCGGACAACTTTTTGATGAACCGAGAGGGAACCGTAAAATTGATTGATTTCGCTCTGGCCGAACGCCCTAAGGGGGCGCTAGGGCGCCTGCTGCCCAGCCGAATGAAAATTCAGGGCACACGCAGTTACATGTCGCCGGAACAAATTCGCGGCCGGGGAGTCGACCAGCGATCGGACATTTATAGCTTGGCCTGCATGCTGCATGAACTGGTGGCGGGCAAGCCGCCGTTTACGGGCTCCTCGACGCAAGAATTGCTGACCAAGCATTTGCGGAATGCGCCGCCGACATTGGAATCTGCCGGACGCGATGTAACCAGCGACTTTGCCGAATTGATTCGCAAGATGCTTGCCAAAAAGCCGGCCAGCCGTCCGCAAACGATGAGCGACGTATTGAAGTCGCTGCGGGGCATGAAAGTATTTAATCGGACTCCGTCGCCGCCGGCGGCATCGTCGACAGCGCAAAAGAGCAAGTGACGGTTGGCAGTTGTTTGTTTTGTTTCACGAGTCGGATTTGACATACCATGGCCACGACATTAAATCGATTATCGTTCGAGAAGCCGATTTACGAGCTGGAGGACAAAATCGCCTCGCTCAGTGCGGCAGCCGAACAAAGTCCGCAGCAGCAGGACGAATTGCGCCGCTTGCGAAAAGAAGTCAGCGATTTGAAGAAACAGATCTTCGCCAACTTGGATGCCTGGCAAACCGTCGAGGTGGCGCGGCATCCAGATCGACCGATGACCACCGACTATCTGGCGTTGGTGTTCGACGAGTTCGTGGAATTGCACGGCGACAAAACCTTTGGCGACGATGCCGCCATTCGCACCGGCTTTGCCAAGATCGGACAGTACAAGGTACTTCTAATCGGCCAGCAGAAAGGCAAAACGCTTAAAGAGCGCAACGCCTGTCATTTTGGCTGCGCCCACCCGGAAGGCTATCGCAAGGCGATGGCCAAGATGCGAATGGCGGCCAAGTACGGCTTGCCGGTAATTTGCTTGATCGATACGCCCGGCGCTTATCCCGGCGTGGGAGCGGAGGAACGAGGCATATCGCTGGCCATTGCGGAAAGCATGTTCCTGATGTCGCAATTGCCCACGCCGATTATTTGTGTCGTAATTGGAGAAGGCAGCTCTGGCGGCGCGCTGGGAATTGGTGTGGGCGACAAAATTGCCGTGCTCGAGCACTCTTACTATTCCGTCATCGGCCCGGAAGGATGTGCCGGCATCTTATGGAAAAGTGGCGAGTTCAAAAAGGAAGCCGCAAAGGCGTTAAAACTGACATCACGCGATCTTCAGAAGTTGAAAGTGATCGACGACGTGATCGACGAGCCGCTGGGAGCCGCCCATCGCGATCATCATCAAATGGCGCTGCGGTTGAAAATCTATCTGCTCCGGGCGCTGCGCGAACTGGTCGGCAAGCCGACCGACAAGCTCCTGTCCGATCGCTACGAAAAGTTCCGCCGCATGGGAGTGTTCTTTGAACCGGGCGCCGAACAATCCAATGGCGCCGGCGGTTGATGGTTAGGCCGAACACCTTCTTAAAAGGGCCCGCATGGTTCAGGTCAAATTACCTCAAAAACGACCTCTGCCCAACGTCCGATAATGTCTCTTATGTTCGGTTGGAGATACGATTTTCCCGGCAGATATGCATTTGCGGGCATCTGTATCGCCAAGCACTAGCTGCCCTGTCCCGCTGCGTTAGAAGCTTGGTGTTCAAGCTGATCGACACTGGGCATATTGTTGGGCTGGAATGGCGCACGCGGATCGAGCCGCTCCTGGAGCTTGTTCAGGTAGGGGTCAAGCACCTGGTGAATCTCTGGCGGCATGATGGCTTCAGCTTTGTTCAAAAACAGGGCCATGTAATGGCCCGATCGAGTGGCCAAAATGTGTTCCCGCAGGGCGTCAGATAACCCTAGGGCGAAAAACGTGATCGCCAGGCACAGCAGCACGCCTTTGACAACGCCGAACAGGGCCCCTACCTGATGGTCGAAATCGCGCAGTTTGATCCGATCGAGAAATCCAGCGACGACCCGAAAACCCAGCCACACCACCACGGAAGTGACTAAATAAATCACCAACATCGCCACAAAACGGTTCCAGGGAGCGGTCGAGCCGAAAATCGGCGCCACTTGGGCGCTGAACCGGAGTGCCAGAAAGTAACTGAGTATCAGTGAACCCAGCGACGCAAGCTGCCATGCCATACCTTTCCAAGCGCCCATCAGCGTGGCCAACCCCAAGACCGCCAGCATAGCTATGTCGTACCAGTCCATGGGGCAGGGCTAAAGGTTCAGGATTCGAAGGTTCGGCAGTATTCGTGTTGGGCGACGACGCCCCAGAGCACACGAATTTATCGCAATAGTACTGTCTGGCCATAGAGCATTTGAAATACTGTCCGCAATTATCTGGCGCGGCTGATCCTACGCTGGCATTGCATCGCTGATTGCCGCTTTTGCCGAGTTGAATTTGCTATTCGTCGCCGCGTTGGCCGCTGCTACAATCCGCCGCCATTTTTCCATTCTTAAATCCCAAACCCGCAACCCTCCAACTATGGCTGGTTTCAAAACCCACATCACCACGAGCACGATCTTGGGCATCGGCGGCGGCGCAGCTGCCTACGCCTTCTATCATTTGCCGGCGCCTACCTGTATTCTCGCATCAGGTTTGTGCGGCGTGTCGGGAATGTTGCCGGATTTAGACAGCGGACCGGGACGACCGCTGCGCGAAAGCATGGCGTTTGCCGCCGCAGTCGTGCCGATGGCCATGGTCGATCGTTTCAAAGCAATGGGACTCGGTCTGGAATCGATTATTCTCATCGGCGGGGCCATGTATTTGACAATCCGCTTCGGTCTTGCCGCATTGCTGCGTCGTTACACGGTACACCGTGGAATGTTTCACAGTTTTCCAGCTTGCGCAATTGCCGCTGAGACCGTTTTCTTGGTCTTCGGTTGCGAGCGCACGGAGCTGCGCTACTTCGTGGCTGGCGCCGTGGTGGTGGGATTTATGTCGCATCTGATTTTGGACGAAATCTGGAGCATCGATTTCAGTCGCGGCGTTCCACACTTAAAAAGCAGTTTCGGCACAGCGATGAAGCTTTGGGGGCCGGCCATGGGACCGAATATTCTCACTTACTTGCTGCTGGCGGGCCTCACGTTCTTTGCGGTGAACGATCCAGTCTGGATGAGTAAATTTGGATCGTGGGCTGATGGACAGCGTGATCTGGCCAACCGGGTTTTGAACAAGCTCGGCTTGGAAGGATCTCAAGCACCGACAGCCGCCCCCGATTCCTCGCCCCCGCCGACGGTAAATATCAACGGCTGGCTGCCCACCGATGGAACCCGCCGCTGAGCTGCGGCGGATTTTAGCGACAGCTTTCTTGCTCGTCGCTTAAAACGCCTTGCGGCTGTCGACTAGCAGCGTTACCGGTCCGTCGTTCACCAGCGATACATCCATGTGCGCGCGGAACCGCCCGGTTTCGACGCCCACCCCCAGCTCCGCTGCAGCCGCCACAAAAATCTGATACAGCCGTTCGGCTTCTTCCGGCGGGGCGGCATCGACGAAACTTGGCCGGCGGCCTTTGCGGCAATCGCCCAACAGCGTGAATTGACTGACGACCAGCATTCCTCCGCCGGCTTCAAGTAGCGAGCGGTTCATCTTGCCCGCATCGTCTTCAAAAATTCGCAGCTCGACAATTTTCTGCGCCGTTTGCCGCGCGTCTTGCTCGGTATCTCCTACGGCGACGCCCAGAAGCACAACCAGGCCCCTTTCTATACGGCCAGTCACCTCACCGGCTACAGTTACTTGTGCTTGGCTGACACGTTGAACGCAGACGCGCATGGTAATGGAAGATCAAACAAGGATTTTAATTCTGTATGGGCTTGATCGTAACGGGCCGACCAGCGGATGAAAAGTGAGCGTCCCGGTTCTGCGCCGGGCTTGTAACGGCTGGCTGGTTGGGTCATATTAGAACTTCTTGCAACTGGGTTGCGAATTCAAATGTCTCGTTTGGCAGCGGTTAAATCAATCGCCGGTTCTCGGCGAGTAATCTCCAGCGAAACCCGCACTTCCCATGATTGCGCTGATTCTGGCGGTGCTGACCTTTTTCTCCACGGCACTGGGCGGCCTGTTTGCGCTGCGATACCGCAACAGGCTCTATTTAGTGATGGGCTTTTCGGCCGGCGTGCTGGTTGCGGCCGCCCTGGTCGATTTATTGCCCGAAGCTTTGGAAATGATTGGTCCCGCCGATGCTTCGGCTCGGGAGCAGATATTTTTGGCCGCGATGCTGGGATTCCTGGTCTATTTCAGTCTCGATTTTTTTGTGCATCTCGGAGCGGCGGGCCACGAAGAGCGTCACGAATCACCCGGTCACGATCATCACCACCACCATGTTGCCTTCGGCTCGGCGGCCGCAATGGGATTGACCGTCCATAGTTTTTTGGATGGTTTTGCCATTGGCGGCGGCTTTCAGGCCAGCGCCAGAATCGGCTGGTTGGTAGCCATCGCGGTTTTGGCTCACGACTTTGGCGACGGAGTTACAACCATTGGCGTTGTGCTCGGCTCCAAGGGAAAAGTGCGCACGTCGATTGGCTGGCTATTGGCCGACGCAACTGCGCCTGTTTTGGGATGTGCCGTGGCGCTGGCGATTTCGATTTCTACCGGATTCATTGCCGTGCTGCTGGGTTTCTTCGCCGGCTCGTTTCTGTTTATCGGCGCGGCACACCTACTGCCGGAAGCCGAGCACGAGGGCAAAGTGCGCTGGCTATATATTGTGGTCGTTGCTGGCTTCGGCTTAATGGCGGTCGTGAACTATTTTTTAAGCCGCGTGCATTGATCCGCTTCGACCCATCCGTTCAAACTTCCAGCCCGCGCTCTTCGCGAATGCGCCGCACCTCGGCAACGATGTCGTTGATGACGACATGATGCGCGGCGATGTTCTGCGCTTGGAAGTAAAACGAGACAGCAATAAATGCCAGTCCCGCCAAAGCGCCTATTAGGTGAATATTGACCCAATGCTCGGTCCCGACTCGCCCCGACATTGGATCGGCTGCGGCGCCCAGCGCTCCGACGCAAACCACGACGAGCATGCTCAATAGCGCCCACGGAAAAGTGCTCCGCTTCAGCGCGACGCTGCGACGCAGCAATTCCGCATCGAGCCGATAGGTCTCCACCACTTCTTTGCACCACCGGCTGGTGCCAATGAAGTAAGTGACCACGATGCTGTCGACCAGCACCACAGCCAGCGCCGCCGCGATGCCTAGCAGACGGTGAACCATGGCCCACCGCAGCGTGTCCGGATCGTGCAATCCATGAATGTCGCCCAAATACAGGCCCAACATCAAAGCCGCCGCCATCATCACCAATGCAAATAGGGCCAACGTGGTGAAGATGCGAACCATATCAATTTCAATGCACAGGTCGAAGTGTGGACCACGGAATATCAAAAATCACTTTATCTGACTGTTTTATACGCGTCCAATCAAAACGCTCACAGGGGCATTTCGGCGGGCATTGCCGGGCCGTATGATTAATTTTGTGCGATGATCATTCTGCACTCCGCATTTCCATTCCACACTTCAACATGTCTAAGCCGCTTCTGGCCATTACCCAGGGTGATCCCACCGGTGTCGGACCCGAAACGATTGTCGGCGCTTGGTCGCAGTCGGCCATGCACGAAATTTGCCGCGCTGTGGTCGTGGGCCATCCACAGATTTTGCAACGGGCTGTCGATTTGCTCGGAACCGGCGTAAAAATAGCAACCGTCGCGCAATTTGAAGCTGCCCGCGATATCGAATCGTCGCCCAATATAATTCCATGCTTGCCGTGCGGCAGCGACGAAATATTGGCAGCAAAGCCAGCGACAATCGATCCGCGCGGCGGTCAAGCTGCGTACGACGCCCTGCTAGTGGCCGCAAAACTGGCTTTGGCACGCCAGATCGATGGCATCGTCACTGCGCCGCTCCACAAAACCGCACTTTGGCGAGCGGAACACCACTATCCCGGGCACACCGAATTGCTGGCCGAACTGTGCGGCGTACGCGATTTTGCCATGATGCTGTATCTGCCCCTGTCGCAATCGCACAGTCTGGGCGTCGTACACGTGACATTGCACATGGCGCTCGCCGACGTATTCCGGAATTTGACATCCGAAGCGATTGTCGCCAAGGCAAAATTAGTAGATGGCGTCATGACAACCTTGGAAGGTCGGCGGCCGCGGATTGGAGTTTGTGCGCTGAATCCACATGCCGGCGAAGAAGGATTATTTGGCGACGAAGAACAGCGAATCATTCGCCCGGCTGTCGAAACCGCAAAACAAGCTGGCCTGGCGATCGATGGTCCATTTCCAACCGATACGCTGATGGCGCGTGCCCGCGATGGCGAGTTCGACGCCATCGTGGCCATGTATCACGATCAGGGACACATCGCCATCAAACTTTTGGGAATGCACCGGGCAGTAAACATTACGTTGGGGTTGCCCATCGTGCGTACTAGCGTGGCCCATGGCACGGCGTTCGATTTGGCCTGGCGCGGTCGCGCCGAAACGACCGGCATGCTTGAAGCAATCCGAGTGGCGTCCCTGCTAACAAAACGCCGTGATTAAGTCTTCCACAGCTGTTGATCATTTCTCATCCCTCACCGCGCTCCTCGCCCCTTCACTTCTTGCCTTGCAATTCTTTCAAGAAGCTGGTGGTGTTGTCCAGAATGTCTGCGCCGCCCGGTTGATAGTCAAATTCATGCGGACTGATCGGCGAATTCAATCGCACTTCGTAAAATTCAACGGTAACCATGGGCAGCATTTCGCTCGCCCCCCCTGCCTCTCCCGTGCCCTGCGAGTCGGCTCGGCGGCGATATTCGATTCGGTACGGAAACAAATCGTCCTGCCCTACGTAAATCCATACTTGTTCCGGCAATTGCGGCGGAAGCAGTTTCAAATTGAGCGGTTGCTCGTGGGCCGCCTGGTCGGCCAATTCTTTCGATACCGGCGTCAGCGCTTCGGGCAGCCACGAGCCGGCTGCAATCCAAACCGGCAACGTATCCAGTTGGCCTGCCTCTACCCGATTAAAGCGGAACGATCGCTGTAAACCATCGAGCAATTTTGGCAAACCGCCGATCACTAACTGGCCAAGTGCGTCGACATCTGCTTTACGATCGCTGTCTCGCAGGGTCTGCCGAACTTTCACCAGATCGATGCGGGTAATGGTCGGGCGTTCTGTCCTCTCCGCGCCCGGCTTACTTGGATTCAGATTGTCTGAATTTTGCTTGTTGAACGAGTCTCGATACTGCCACAGAAATTTGCCGTCGCACACTTGTTGAAACGTCAACAACTGTTGACCGATTGCCGTCTTTAATTCCAGCCGAAATTGGCGATCGTCCCCCGCGCCTTGCTGCAGATAAATGCCCGCACCCACGGTTTGTGCGCCGAACAAGTTCGCGTGATAGCGGATGCGGGCTTGCACCGATTGCAGCTGGTTGGCCGCGCCGGCGACGCGCTGGATGAATAACTTGGCGCCGTCGGGCGCCGCCACGGCATTTCCCTGACTTGTCAAATTGTTCGTGCTAGCAGCACCGTTTGAATTCCTGACCGCAAGCGCGCCCTGGGTCGAAGCGGGCAGGCCTCCAGTATTTCCGGCCCAGTTCGTCGTCGCATCTGGCGGCGAGATCGACATGTTTGGCGGCGGCGCAGCGGTTTGCGCGCAGGCGATTCCGGCTGCTAGCGCGAACCAAGCAAAACTGGAGAAGATAACCTTCATATGCCGGATATGCGGAATTTGCCAAAGAATCCTGTTGTGCCAGTCCGACGATTAACACACGGAGACCTAGGGTCGGCCTTTGACCTTATTGCACGTCGCGATTCTAAGTGACGCGCAACGTCGATCCCAAGGGCAATTCATCGAAATCGAATTTAACTTCGCTACCGCCTGTCGGATTTCGAATTTTGTGGTTAGGGGGGAAAAATGAAACTTCGGATTTTGCTCGGGACTGCATTGTTGGCGGCCCTGTTTAGCGCGGGTTGCGCAATTCCTGCGAATTCGCCACTCGATCACCTGGCAAAAATGCAACCAGTGTTTGAGCCACGTACCAACGTGTTGCCGCCAGCGCAAATGCTGATGCACCCGGGTCCGGGCGTTGACGGCCCCGGTCCAGGCGTAATGCTCGCCGGCTATCACACCATGGGTCCGGCCGGCATGGTTGGTCCAGGCGGCCCCGGTGGACTCCTTGGCTGTGGCGGCCCTTACGGAATGATGCCCATTCCGACGTCGCAAATCGGTTTTACCAGCCCCGATGGCATGCGCATTCACTGGGACGTCGGCGCTCACAATATGTTTGATTCCGAGCCGCTCATCGTGCCCGGGCGATTCAACTTTCCCCAAGGCGCGATTTATCGGCTTAAACTAACCGACATTCCGGGCTACCCCGGCGTCGAATTATATCCGACTTTGGAAGTGGCCCCGACGGTGCCGCGTACCGAAGCGTTCATCGCGCACAATTTCATTCCTTTCCAGTTGACCGACGACGACTTCAAGCAAGTGCTGTCGGGCAATTTCGTGACGAAAGTAATTTATCTGCCCGATCCGCAGTATCAGGAATTGGCGCTGGCCGGCGTAGAAACGCTGGTAAGCACACGGCTTGATCCAGGTGTTGATCCAATTGTCGAAGCCGATCGCCGCGGTTCCATTTTGGCAATCATTCGGCTCGGTAACAAAGACCTTCAATCCGGCGGCGGCGCTGGTCCGGAAGGCGATGTTGTGCAGGCCGGTTATTGGGGACCAGTACCGTGCCATCACCCCAAGGACTCGATCGCAGCGGAAATCGGCCAACCGACAATGCCGCCTCCGCAGTTTGTCGCCGGAATGGACGTGCCGGAATACGGCATGCCCTATTGCGGCACGCCAATCGGCTTGCCGGGCCCGCCGTATGTTCCGCTGGGAGTCCCAGCTGGCTTGCAGAAGCATGTGATATCGAACGAAACGCACATGCACATCCCGCCGCCGACCGAAGCAGTACACATTCGCGTGGCGGAATTGCCCGGCCTAAGTTATCCCAAGCCGGTGGATCATGTGAAAATTGTCGAAAGCAGCATGGTGCCGCCCGTGGAATTCAATCAGCCGTGCGACGTGGCACACCAAGTGGTGCCCGGCGCCGGTGGCGGTTGTGCCTCGGGTGCATGTCCGCCAGGAAACTAAGTTACTAAGGAATCTGACAACCGCCCGGTGCGAGCGGTCTGTCAACGGTTGGGGGAGTTTAAGCCCAGGGGCCCGAGCCCCTGGGCTTATTTTGAATGCGAACAATCGTTTAGCGGCGTCGCAAGCGACGCGATTGACAATGAATCGTATTCCAACACTTCGACCAATCGCAATCCTCGCCGCCTATTTGCTATGCTGCACAGCCGCATCGGCCGATCCGCCGTTTCACCCTTTGAATGGCGGTGTGTTGGTTCCTGGAGCGACAGCAACGGCGCAACTTCAACGCGGCGGCCCCTTGCCAGGCTACTTTCAGCCGCTCGAAATTCACGCCCCGCAGGGCGCGGCAATTTCGGTGGCGGTGGAAAATCAATTCACACAGCCCCAACCGGCGCCGTTCAAGGCTGCAATGTTGATCGGGCCAGTATATCGCCTCCGAGTGACAAACATTCCGCATCGCGAAGGGGACGAAGTTTACCCCACCATCGAAGTCATTAACCGCTTATATCCGCCGGTCGGCGAGGAATTGCGTTTCCCGATTCCCATCGAGCTCAATCAGGAAGATTTGCTGGCGGCGATCGAAGGCAAATTCATCACGCGCATTGTTTATTTGGAAAACCCGCGCGCCGCTTACGCTCGGGGCGAAGATCCCAAGACGCAGTTCACATTGGAGGCCAGCCCTAAAGAAGACCCGCTCGTCATGGCCGATCGGTTAGGCCGCCCGATGGCCATCGTGCGCATCGGCGGACGAATTCCGACCGATGTGGCCAACCCGGACGAGGAGTTTATGTACCACTCCCCTCCCCTGCTCCGCTTCGCTCGGTGGCAAAACATCCCGCTCGTCGAATCAAAGCGTGAACAAACAGAAATGCCTGCCAGCGAATCGTCTTCCAGTTCGAAATCGGAAATGGTGCAAGGTCGATAGGAACAGCGATGCGCAAACGGATAAAACATCATCGCACTGCATTACTCGCTGCAATCTGCTGCGTGGCATTATGCTCCTGCCAGTTGACTCCGTCGTCCAAACAGGCGAGTTCAAAAACGCCGATTGTAATGGCCGCCGACATGGGTACCGTTAGCGTAACCTACGCCGGCGACCCGCGCTATGCGCCGCCATCGCTTTCCGCAGCAGCCAACGATAAGAATTCCCGAAAATCTCTATCCGATCTTCAGACCGCTGCCTATTCCACTGCCAAAAATGTGGACACTTCCTATGCCGCTTTGAATAATACGCCGCCGGAGCATCCCGCATCCGCATCAGTCTTTGTGAGCGATGCGGGATATGCCCCGGCAGCCGGTGTTTCATTAGACGATGGCGTGACATATTCGCCGAATCAGCGCGATGCCGGCCCGGCGCGCCGCTGGGCGGTCTACGGCGTCGACCCGCGCTACGGTAACCCTGCGTTCGCCACCCTTCCTCCCGAGGCCTATACTGGCTATCCCGGCGATGGATACACACAGCCCGGTTATGTGCCGCAATACATGCGCGGCTCGGGCGACATAGTAGTAAGCGACAGCGGCGGCATCACCGACCCGTCCGTGCACGAAAGCACTCAGCGCATCGACAACATGGCCTGTGGTCAAGAACCCCTTTCGACGCACTCCTCTGGACCCTGGAAACCGCCGGGAATCAGCGGCCCTTGGCCGGAAGATGAATATCTGTTCGATGGTGGCGACAGCGACGGCAGCGTCAAAGTGCGCCCCGACGGATCGCTGGAAGGTTTGGACTCTGAAGATACGATCGCCCATTACGACACGCTCGACGGCCGCACGGTCGTGAAGCCGAGTTGTCGGGTCTGCATTTATTCTCCGCGCTTTGCCGCCGTGCGGCAAGTGCTACAGCCCTACGGCGACAATCAATTGGTCAGGGCCGGCGGCGTCGATATGCCCATTGGTCCCGTGCCACAACTTGAAATCCAACCGGTGGCCAGCTCCATGCAGCCGGTTCAACCGGTGGGCGAAATCGGCGCCCGAGGACCCATTACGTTTTTGGAGCGCACGCCGCCAATTGGTTTAATTTCGCACACCGTAATTCGCGCCACCGTTGATCGGTTGAAACCGTACGAGAATTTCACCGTCATTCGCACCGGCGAGATTATCGAAGCCGAAATGCCTTACGTGGCCGAATCGGTTCAAGCAGCCATTGTCTGGACGACTGCCCAAGGCGTCGACGTCATGATTGGCCGTCAGAAAGCCATCGCGATGGAAGGTGACAAGCGGGCTCAAGCCACGTTTGGCATCGAGCCGCCGAAGCATCCTTGTTTGCGCATCTGCAAGGTAGCATCGATCAACAGTGCCAAGCCTGGCGAGACCGTGGAATTCACGCTCCGCTTCGACAACGTCGGCGATCAGCCCGTCGGCAACGTGTCGATTGTCGACAACCTGACCACCCGGCTCGAACTGGTCGACGGCAGCGGTCAGTGCAGCAAGGACGCAAAATTCTTCAGCGAGCCCAACAAAGAAGGCTCACTCGTCCTGCACTGGGATATCACCAACCCGCTCAACCCAGGCGAAGGCGGCATCGCCCGCTTCAAGTGCGTGGTGCGATAGTCATCCCATACATCCGCCGCTTGCGGCTAAGAGGGCGTTGATAAACCGTCAGGAGTGCCAGGGCCAATCCGCCGATTGCAAGGAGCGGCCCTGACTGCGGCTCGGGAACAGACGTTGACCCGTGGCCAGATTGAAGTAAATCGATGAGTGCTTGTAAATCGGCATTCGTGAACTTGCCATCGCCGTTCACGTCTTCGATCGTCGACAAATCGGAAGCTGATAAGCCACTGTGGGCGGATTCATAACCGCTTAGGTTGGTCAGGGCCCCCATCATCGGGACAATGTCGGCGGCATCGACGTGATGATCTAGATTGAAATCGCCCGCTGCCCATGCGGCGTTAAACAATTCGATTGGAATTTGTGCGGTGCCGGCGCCGGTCAAAACAGGCGAATTGAAGTTAGAAACATTGTTGTCGGTTACCTGATTCGTGATGCCGTTTTGTGTGATTGCAGCAGGAAACGCATCATAATTCCAATTTCCACCGACATCCGCAATCGCTCCGATATAGTACTGGTGGTTGGCCAGCAGCGTTACAGGCGAAAAAGTATCCGATAATTTGAAGTCGTTGCCGTCATCCGTGAATGCCTTGGCAGGAGTAATGAGCAAGAACGTATTCGAAGTAGCATCGTCGATTAAGAATTTCAAATCGCCGTCGCTGTTAAGATCCACGAGCACGCCGATTTGGTTGATGGATGTATTTTGACTGACGCTCAAGCTAGAAATTGGAGAATCGCCGGCCCCGCGTAGCTCACGCCATCGGACGAGGAATCACCAAACACGAGCGCGGCCTGAGCGGTACAGGTGCAAAATAGCCAGCTCAACCCGATGCACAGGCGGCTAAAACGAATCAAGCCAAGTCGTGATAACATTCAAAGTTCCTGGAGTATGGATCGATTGTATCCCACGGCAATCACCTTGCAAGCAATCCCCCCCGACGCTACGCACAGCAGACGAAATGCACGCATACTCAAAGGCGTCGGCAAGTTGTGGAATTGGCAATCATTGAATCAGCTTTGGAAAACGGTCATCTGCTTTGTACAATGCACGACTGAGCGGATTACTGAGCTTTCGATTGTTGATCATTGAGTAATTGACAAGCAGAATGAACCGAAAACACTGAGCAACATGTGAATGTTTAGAAGCTGTTTCAAAACCCTGTAGCCGGGGTCTGTGATCCCGGTAAATCTCGGCTATCGGCCTCATAGAGGCCGACTACAATTCGGTTTTGAAACCAGTTCTAGTTAATCCTGCACGAAGTATTGTCTCATTGTCATTCCCTCATCCCCTGCCCTGCCCTATGCCTCACCCTTGGCTTGCTTCCCGCGCTGCGGCGTTCGACAGTTCCGGCATCCGCAAGGTGTTCGACCTGGCGGCGACGATGACAGACCCGATCAATCTTTCGATCGGTCAGCCCGATTTCGATGTGCCGGAAATCGCTCGCCGGGCGATGATCGACGCTGTCAATAATCGCAAGAACGGCTACTCCCAAACCCAGGGCATCGCGCTGCTCATTGAAAAACTACAAACCGAGCTAACGGCGGAGTTTAATCACAAAGATCGCAAAGTTTTTATCACCAGCGGCACGAGCGGCGGTTTGCTGCTGGCCATGATGGCGCTGGTGAATCCCGGTGATGAACTGATTTTATTCGACCCGTACTTTGTCACCTACGAGCCGCTCGTGAAATTGATGGGCGGCCGGGCGGTGCTGATCGACACATATCCGGATTTCAGAATTGATATTGAGCGCGTGCGCTCTGCCATTACAAGCCGCACTAAGGCCATCTTATTCGACAGCCCGGCCAATCCGACTGGAGTTGTCGCCTCCGCCGAAGAAGTCAAATTGCTCGCAAAATTGGCCGCCGAACGGAACATCGCGATCATCAGCGACGAAATCTACAGCCAATTTTGTTACGACGGATCGTTCGTTTCCCCCGCGGAGTTCAATGAGCAAACGATTGTCGTCGGCGGCTTTTCCAAAACCTACGCCATGACTGGCTGGCGCGTCGGGTTTGCACACGGTCCGGCCGCTGTGATCGACGAAATGATCAAGCTGCAGCAGTACACATTTGTGTGTGCGCCGCAGCCCGCTCAGTGGGCATGTGTGGCGGCCGTTGGGCTCGACATGCAATCGCACATCGACGCGTATCGCTACAAGCGCGACATGCTCGTTCAGGGTTTGAAAGATCTGTACGAAATTGCCCAGCCGGAGGGAGCCTTTTACGTTTTTCCCAAAGTCCCAGCCAGCAGCGGCGCCGTCACCGCCAGTGAATTCGTGGAGCGCGCCATTGAGAATCAGCTGCTCGTCATCCCGGGAAAAATCTTCAGCAGCCGCGACACCCATTTCCGCATCTCCTACGCCGCCCCCGACAAAACCATCGAGCGCGGCATCGAAGTACTGCGAAAATTAGCAAAACACTGAGTCGATATTCTTACTGCAACGGTGCTGTCATGGAATTCACTTGAGACCAGCTTATTCGTTTATCACGCTGGGAACCGTCAGTGCACGGATTTAGCCGTGACGGAGATGACGTTGAACGAAAATTGATTGACAAAACGATCGAACCATTCTTGGCGGATCTCAAAGGTAAAGGGTTGCAATATAGAGCTTTCGAAAACGGCGGTTTGTCAAACTATTATGCAGTTTGGGTTCATGAAACCGTTCCAATCGAACAACTCAAAGGAATCGCATACTTTTCGGCGGACGGTATAACGATTTACTTTAGCTTACTGGGGCCTTATGCAGCCTATGGACACGCTCGAAGCGAAATTCATTCTACCTGGTGTGCCATGGATTATCTCAAACCTGCAAAACTTCTTGCTTCTTGTTCAGCTACATCGAAGCTTGAAGTGGGTGTGGCCGAAGCAGTGGCGAGGACACCCTACCAGATTCTTTCCCCTAGCGAATTAAACCAACGCATCCCTGATGACATTCGCCCATATGAGTACTGCCTAAGCCCTGAGCCGTGGAATACTGTTTTCCACCTTCTGTTCGCCAATACAGATTAAGGCCTTGCGCAGCTGGATCGAAGCACGTGCAATTGGGCGTGGAAACAGTTACGCGCTGTTCTTCTTCTCTTCCACCATCGGGAAGATCCGTTCCCGCCCGTGCACGGCGTTTTCCGTCACCACGTATCGAGCGCCCTGGTTCTCCGGCAGGTCGTACATCACGTCCAGCATCACTTCTTCGATGATCGATCGCAGGCCACGGGCGCCGGTGTCTTTTTCTAGGGCCCGGCTGGCAATGGCCCGCAGCGCCGATTCGGTGAAGCTGAGATCGGCGTTTTCCATGGAGAACAACTTTTGATATTGCCGAACCAAGGCGTTTTTCGGTTCGGTCAACACGCGCACCAGGGCAGGTTCGTCGAGCGGCTTAAGGGCCGAAATCACCGGTAAGCGTCCGACAAGCTCAGGAATCATGCCAAACTCTAAAATGTCGTCGCTACAAACGCTGGTGAGCAGTTCCCCGAGTTCCTTATCTTCCCGCACACCGGTGGGCTGGCCGAAGCCAATCGTGCGCTTGCCCAGCCGCTTGGCAATGATTTCGTCCAGTCCGACGAACGTGCCGCCGCAGATGAACAAAATGTTCGTCGTGTCCATCTGAATGTATTGCTGCTCGGGATGCTTGCGGCCTCCCTGAGGCGGAACGTTGGCCACTGTGCCTTCCAGCATCTTGAGCAATGCCTGCTGTACGCCTTCGCCGCTGACATCGCGGGTGATCGAAACGTTGTGACTGGTCTTGCCGATCTTGTCGATCTCGTCGATGTACAAAACGCCGCGCTGGGCCGCTTCAATGTCGAAATCGGCGGCGTGCAGCAGCTTCAGCAGCAGGTTCTCCACGTCCTCGCCGACATAACCGGCCTCGGTCAGCGTCGTGGCATCTCCAATGGCAAAGGGCACGTGCAAAATCTTGGCTAGCGTGCGCGCCAAAAGCGTTTTGCCAGACCCCGTGGGGCCCAATAGCATAATGTTCGATTTGTCAACTTCCACGTCGGCCGGCTCGGCACTCAACGTCAACCGTTTGTAATGGCTGTGCACCGCCACGGCCAACACTTTCTTCGCATGTTCCTGACCGATCACGTATTCGTCCAATTGCTGAACGATTTCACGCGGCGAAGGTATGCGCGTGAACAGTTGCTTGGTGGCGCCGCGGCGTCGGCGCTCTTGATCGAGAATCGATTGGCACAGTTCGATGCACTCGCCGCAGATGTAAACATCGCCCGGGCCTTCAACCAGCGGCCCGACGTCGCGGTAGCTTTTGCGGCAGAACGAACAGAAAGCGTTTTTCTTGGTCGTGCCTCCGCCTCCACCGCCTGTGCTGGTGGGGCCTCCACGCCGTCCAAGATTGATGTCGCGCCCGTTAGGCATGCCTAATCCTTTCAAGTTCTCTTCCGATCAGCCATTGAGCGACCGAAGGGAAGGTCCAATCCTCTAGGATGTAATTCGAGTGGCTTGAACTGGAAAGTATTCAGTCGCCGCCGGGGCATCCCTGTCCGCGCTCGATTGTATTTTACTCACTCACACCCGCCGCGGCATGCAGTCACGTCGCAATGTCGGGGGCGCACTATCATAACCGTCCGCACGACCGAATTGGTTAGCAATCCCAGCGCCCTTGGCTTTCGCTGCACTTACTGTCGGGCACCGCGATTTCGGCTTAACCCTTTTCGGCGTTATCGTTTAACTCTCGCTGGAGTTTCTCCGCTAACAGTGTTTTAATGTTTCGGAATTCCTTGTCGCTTAGCTCACCCTGCTCGTGCAGATCGCGAAATTTGCTGAGTAGTTCACTAGCCACGGGCCGATCGCTGCCCTTACTACCGCGAAACCTTGCCACGATCCAAATGCCCAAGGCCGCAAGTCCGGCGATAACCGCAAATAGCAATCCGGCATGGACAAGTGTTTGGGTTTCAGTGTCACCCATCGAGAACCTACCGGCCAGCGACCCAACTTTGCCGTGCTTTGACGAAACCACCCCTTCATTATGGATACTCCTCGTCAATCAGTCTAGGATGTAAAAACGGTACGGTTTCACTAAGCGGAATCTCAATGGTCTCCGCTGAAATCACAATCTTGAGTGACACTTCTGCGAATTTGCCTACGGCCCAACACGGGACATATTCAGAAGCTCCCCCGATCTTTCACCAATTTCAATCCAGCTTATATGACGCCCAAACCCAGCGATTTGGATCGCATTCTCAGCGGTGGCATCGTGGCCATTTTGCGAGCCACTAGCGGCGAACATCTGGTCGACGTCGCCGAAGCTCTGCTCGCCGGCGGAGTGGAAGCCATCGAAGTGACTTTCAGTGTTCCGCGTGCCGTTGATGTATTGGAGCAAGTCGCGGACCGATTGGGCGATAAAATTGTCCTCGGGGCCGGCACCGTCCTCGACCCGGAAACTGCTCGAGCCGCCATTTTGGCCGGCGCGCGGTTTATCGTCTCACCGACGATCAATTTAGAGGTTATTAAGCTGTGCCGCCGGTATAGCCGCTTAGTATTCCCCGGAGCGCTCACGCCGACGGAAATTCTGACAGCATGGGAAGCTGGCGCTGATATCGTGAAAGTTTTTCCATCCGATCTTACAGGCCCCAACTATCTAAAGGCGGTTCGCCGTCCCCTTCCGCAAGTACGATTAATGCCTACCGGCGGCGTAAACCTGCAAACCGCCGCCCAGTTCCTCAAGGTCGGCGCCTGCGCCCTCGGCATTGGAAGCGAGCTGGCCGATCCGCAGGCGATTGCTGATCGCCAGTTCGCCAAGCTGACCGCATTGGCCCGCCAGTACGTCGATATCGTGCGTGAAACTCGGGCCGCAATGTAATCCCGAATCGAGCCGCTTTTCTCGCTTTGCGATTTTGCGCCACGCAGCCCTGCCCCGCTAGCGTCGTAGCCCAGGCTACCAACTCGTCCCTTCGTGCGCCTTTCCCATGGTCGTTTCAAGCCGTCTGCACGGCAAGGTCGATACAACCAGATAGACCCCGGAGTATCGTCATGCGCGCACGGCGGCATTGCCCGCGAATTTTGCGACCCATTGTGTGCGCTGCTGCGCTTGTTGCTGGGTGGCTGGGGTCGAGCGCAGCGAGCCCCCAGAGCGCCCGCGCCGCCGACGGCCTCCCCGAGCCCATTTGTTGGCGGCAGTCGTCGTTCTCCATTCCGTTCAAAGTCGCCCCCGTCGATTCGCCCGATCAGCAGCCGGCCGAAGTCCGCTTATACGTCTCGGCCAATCAAGGCGTGCAGTGGGAAATGGCGCAGCGCGTTTCCCCGCAGCAGCACAGCTTCACTTTTCGCGCACCGCACGACGGCGAATACTGGTTTCAAATCCGCACGGCCGACAAGCAAGGGCATGTCGCATCGGAAGTTGCCGGCAAGCCAGAACTGCGGGTGATTGTCGATACGATGAAGCCTCGCTTGGATCTCACCGCCGCCCGCGGCGAAGCGGGCGAAGTCAAAGCCAGTTGGCAAGCGGTCGACCCGCTGCTCAATCCCGACAGTTTCAAAATCGAATATCAAACGTCCTCGGGCAGTTGGCGCCCAGTCGCCGTCGATCGCCAACCGACCGGTCAAAACCGCAGCACGACAACTGGCACGCTCACCTGGTATCCCACCGATGCACCGGCCGGCAGCGTCGCTGTGCGGGCCGAAATTAGCGATCAGGCCGGCAACGTAACCCAGTCGCAAGCGCAAGCGAATCTGCCGGGCGTGGGTTCTCAGCGCGATCTCACCGCCAGCAACGGCAGTACCCCACAACCCCCGTCCGATAGAAATTGGATGTCCACGCCCAGCCCGGGTTGGTCCGCCAGCCCCGCGGCCCCGTCCAGTGCAATGCCGAATGCAGTTCCGCCCTCGAACAACGTAGTGCCCTCAAAAACCGCCGCCGCGCCTCCAAATTTTCCTGCGCGCAGCTCGTCCCCTTTACAACGTCAACTGGCCGGCGATCCGGGCGCCACGCCCTGGCCGAACGACCGCTCCGCCGACCAGCCGTTGGGCCGCAATCCAATTCCATCCGACGACACCAGCAATATGCCCGGTTACAGCAACGGTCCAAACTTGAACGCTTCCAGCGACTCGCGTTCTGCCCCCGACCGATCGGGCTTTGCCAATACTCAATCGCCGTACGCCGCCAGTCAATTTCCAAGTGCAAATAACCAACCGCCGTATGCCAGCAGTCAAGATCGCTATGGCGACGTCGCCAGCCGCACCGTGGAAAATGTAAATCCGCCGATCCGCAATCAAATGCCGCCGGACAATAATTTCGCCAGAAACAGCGGCCCGTCGGCAACGCGTTTTTCCGAATACTCGCCGTCCAGCAATCCTGCGCTGTCGATTCCGTCATCGCCTTCCGCCGCCGACTCCGGTCGCTCAAGCTTATCCGGTACTCCGTCAACCGGCGGCATGCTGCCTCCCGGCGAGCGGCCTCTGATGGTCAACTCAAAATCATTCGATTTAGACTACGAAGTCGATGGCGTTGGTCCCTCCGGCATTGCCCGAGTCGAATTGTGGGGCACCCGCGATGGTGGCCGCACCTGGAGCAGCTACGGAATCGATAACGACAATCGCAGCCCGATCCACGCCAATGTCGATGGCGAAGGCCTCTACGGTTTCCGCATCGTCGTGCAAAGTGGCAACGGTTTGGGCGGTTTGCCCCCCCATAGCGGTGACGCGCCCGACTTGTGGGTTTCAGTCGACCTGACCAAGCCCGTCGTCCGGCTCGTCGATGCCACCGCCGGCGATGGACCGCACAGCGGCGAATTGCTCATCCGTTGGGAGGCCAGCGATGCCGCCCTGGCAACGCGCCCCATTACGCTGTTGTTCAGCGATCGGCCGGGCGGACAATGGTCGATCATCGCCGCCGGCCTGGAGAACACAGGGCAATATGCTTGGCGTCCCGACAGCCGCGCTCCCGACCGCATCTATCTGCGGATCGAAGCCCGCGACGAAGCCGGCAACATTGGCGTTTTCGAGGCCGCTCAACCCGTCACCCTCGATCGCATCCGCCCCGAAGGCCACATCCGCAGCGTCCGCCCCAGCGGCGACACCGCCACCCTCTCGCCAACCGTCGGCCGCTAATTATTGCGGAGTAACCAATTCGGATTTACGTTGCGGTATGAGCCAGTGACGTCCGTCATTTGGATGTACCGACTTTAGTTCTGGGTCGCAGTGGATTGAGAACGAGCCATCCCCTCGCTCGAACGCCATGAACATCTCTGTACCGAGGATGAATTTTGCCAGCACTTCGCGAAGCCGCCACCAAAAAGCATTCGCATTGCAGATCAGGCGCCCATCGCGGACAACTCCAAACAAACCATGTTTTGGAACGCCCCAATCCAGCGTGACATGGTAATCAGCGTTCTCATCAGAATTCAAATTCTCATTCTCGTGAACCATGCACCGAATTGCATAGATGAGCTCGCCAAAACTGTAACTAACGGGCTCGTGGGTTCTGGCGTCAATTAACTCAATATCGAGCCCGCCATTTTGCGAGGTAGGAACCTCGCAATGAACAAAATCAATGAATTTTCGTTTATTGTTCTTTGTAGTTGGTGGCGTCCAGTTCGAAACTGGGCCTTGCAGTGATAATTGCAAAGTAGCCGCCACATCTACGGCCTTACAGATTTCCGGGAAGGCCAAATCGGCCGCGTGACCATTGGAAAATGCATTATCACTCTCATAAAAGGCCTTCTTGAGATTTTGCATCCAACGAATCTCTTGTGGCTCCATCGCAAGCAATCGCTTTCCATCGATTTCATCAAACATCTCAAGCGACGCATTCACCTTGGACCTCCTTGTTTCTTGGCGTCAGAAATGGAATTTGTTTGGGATGCTGATCTATTTTATGCCAGCACTGGATTTCTGCAACTTGCAGAAAGCTCCTCTTTTTCTAGACAAAAAGCGAATACCTAAATTCGCAACCCAATCACTAATACCAACCCGATGAACGACGCTTCTTTACCTCTACTTTTCTCTGGTCGCTTCTTGATCCAATCCACCCTGGTGCAACACCAGCGAGGCAACCTCCCCCGCCTTGTTTCGTGTAAAGCTCAACTGCGCGTCGACGATCTTATAGAAAAAATTGGTTTCCGATTCAGGAAAAACTTCGTAAAAAGGCTGACCCGTCAACTGCACCATCAACCGGTCTTTGTCTCGGCGCACGGTAAACTCCACCCCCGGAGCAAGTTGATATTTGCCCGCATAGTCATCGTAGATTTTAGGATCAATCGTAACGGCCGTGTGATTGCGCGGCGGCTCACTATTTCGCAGCAACTGCAGGCCAATTGCATCGACATGACCACCGCAATTGGCCAGCACGACAACGCCGCGCTGCCGCTTCTTGTCAAAACCAATGAACGAGCTAAACCCGTACGTGCCGCCGTTATGCCATATAAATTCGCTGTTGCCTACTTTCGTAATCTGCCACGCCAGTCCAATCTGTGTATTCGGTATATCGGCCACCTGCCGCGGCGTCTGCTCCAGCTCCATGGCCGATGCCAGATCGCACTTCACCAGTCCCATGTTCGCCGCCACAAACTTTAGCAAATCATTGGCGGTCGATCGCAACGCGCCGCAACCCTCCAGTGTTGGCACATCCCAATGCTCGACCGCTGCCCCCTTCTCGTCATGACCTGCGGCAAACTGCGATTTCATCTCATCCGATAACGCGACGCACGTGCTATTCATGCCCAGCGGCTTGCAAATTCTCTGCGTCACCAGCGATTCAAGGCTGGCCCCTCCCTTCAATTCCAAAACATGTCCCAGCAAACCGACCCCGAAATTCGAGTATTCATACTTCGAGCCGATATCCCGCGGCAGCGTGTAACCCGATAGAAAGTCATACATTTGCTGAACCGTGTAGTCCGCATACGGATTGTGCATGTCTTTCGGTTTCAGATTATCCGGTATCCTGGGCAGGCCCGACATGTGAGTCGCCAGATCGACCAGTGTGATTTCCTTGCCATCCCGAGTCGGCGACTTGACCGTTGCCGGCAGGAATTTCGAAATCGGATCATCTAGCTTCACATCCCCCTTCTCGACCATGTCGGCCAGCAGCAGCGATGTAAATACTTTCGTCACCGAGCCAATTTCAAAAACCGTATCGCCGTCGACCCGTTGATCGGCCGTAAGCCCCGTTTTTCCATCGCACACTACTCGAGATTGTTTTTCATCGATGATGCCCGCAACAATCCCCGCCTGGTCTCCTCGCGCTTCCACGTATTGCCGCAGCATCCCCTCCATGGTTTGTTCGTCGGCTTGGGATGTGGTTCCACACCCCGCGAAACACAACAGACCGAGAATGGCCAGACAAACAATCATCGGTTTCATAAGATTAGTTCTCGTTCGGTATCTCGTTCGTGTCTCCCGCGCTAGGCATTGCGCGCAAAAAATCACTCAGTTTATCGCTCAGGGGCGCCAACCTCTTCGGGAATCCGGATAGCTTGGAAAAATCCCGGCATCGTAATAGGCTAATAAATTTGCGGGTGCTGATCCGACAAGTGCCGCAATTTGCGATGCGTAGGCAGACATAATGTGCGGCGCCCTCGCATAACTATCTAGCCAGCGGAGTATACTCCCTGAGTGCCCATGCGCCCAGCAATTTAGGCATCACCAGAATCTTTTGGCAATTTTCCCGTAACAACTCCAGGATATTTCCTCGGCGCGGAAAAAACCCGAAGCGCGATCGGTTGGAGGCAAAAGGAACTTCATGTACGCGCGACCGCGCCTCGGGCAGCCTTCTATTGTAATTGTACCGATTGGCCAAAGCGCAACCGCCAACTCACAAAGCCGGGACTGGCGGCCGGCAACCCTTCAGTTAAGTTTTACGCGTTGCAATAAGCACCAATACCTCCCGCACAATAGCACGAGGTAAGCCAAGTGATTCAAAATTGATCGAAGATAATCTTGTCTTGCCTCAGTTGAAACTGGAATTTCCCGTTGCGGGCGTTAGCATAACGCCAGACGCAGGAGGATTCCATGAAGGATGTTCCAGACGGGTCAGATTCGCGGGAGCGGAGGCATTTTACG